>JAEEGF011708423.1_pt1 | contig 20945 bp, 23 predicted proteins | sample 9134171 | NCBI WGS metagenome assembly JAEEGF01 (sample SAMN16246542, study PRJNA631951) | gut metagenome | biome: gut microbiome; feature: rumen; material: AP-attached | host: Bos | place: Iran: Karaj | collected 2018-10
ATGAAGCTCGTAAACATGTTTGGCGGCAACGCAATCGCCGTGTTCGACCCCACCAGGCCCAAGAAGAAGGACGTTGCGCGGAAACTCCTGCGCCAGGGCCGCGTAAACTTCATCACTCCCGCCGTCTACACCCGGGAAAGCCGCACCTTCCACCTTGTCTGCGCCATCATAGACAAGATAAAGGCCGATTACGAATTGCATCAGTTTTCAAGGTATAAATAATGAGAAAGTTACTCGTAGGCATGGTGCAGACCTCCTGCACCGGAAACATCCAGGAAAACATCCAGAAGCTCCAGGGCTACATCCGCGAGGCTGCCTCCAAAGGCGCTCAGCTCATCGTCCTCCAGGAGCTTCACAACAGCCTGTACTTCTGCCAGGAAGAGAACGCAAAGCTCTGTGACCTTGCAGAGCCCATTCCCGGGCCCTCCACGGACAGCTACGGCGCCCTGGCAAAGGAACTGGGCGTAGTAATCGTCCTTTCCCTTTTCGAGCGCCGCACCCCCGGCATCTACCACAACACCGCCGTGGTACTGGAGAAAGACGGCACCATAGCCGGCAAGTACCGCAAGATGCACATTCCGGACGATCCCCTCTTCTACGAGAAGTTCTACTTCACCCCCGGAGACCTTGGTTTTGAGCCCATTAAGACCTCCGTGGGCACCCTGGGCGTCCTGGTATGCTGGGACCAGTGGTACCCGGAGGCCGCCCGCCTAATGGCCCTCCACGGTGCGGAGATGCTCATATATCCTACCGCAATAGGCGGCGTTCCCACGGATCCGGACTGGGAGCAGGCGCAGCAGCGCCAGGCCTGGCAGCTGGTCCAGAGGGGCCACGCCGTTGCCAACGGCCTCCCCGTGATCACCGTGAACCGCACGGGCGTGGAGCCGGATCCAACCGGGCATTCCACAGGCATTGACTTCTGGGGCCACTCCTTCGCCACCGGCGCCCAGGGAGAGTTCCTCACGGAGTTCGACAAAGCTGAAGACGGCGTCCGCGTGGTAGAAATCGACCTTGAACAGAGCGAGTACGTCCGTCGCGGCTGGCCCTTCCTCAGGGACCGCAGGATAGACGCTTACGACGGCCTTCTAAAGCGTTTCTGCAAATGAGAAGGCTTCCGGCAGAATGGGAGAAGCAGAGCTTCGTGCAGTTAACCTGGCCACACGAGGACACGGATTGGTATGACCTTCCGCATGTCCTTGACTGCTACGTAAACGTAGCACGGACCATCGTCAGATATGAGCCGCTGCTAATAGTTACACGTAACCGCGAAGAGTGCCTCCGGGACTTTGCAGCCCGTGGTGCCAACCCGCTGGAATGGCCTGTAACCCTGGTTGAATGCCCCCTCAACGACACCTGGGCGCGGGACCACGGAGCAATATCGGCCCATGGAGATAACGGTGAGAAACTCATCCTTGACTTCGTGTTCAACGGCTGGGGCCTCAAGTTCGGAAGCGACCTTGACAACCAGATCACCCGCAATATCTATAAGGAAGGCGCCTATGCCAAGGACGTGAAATACGTTGACATGCGGCCCTTCGTCCTTGAAGGCGGCAGCATAGACACGGACGGCGCCGGCACCCTTATGGCCACTTCAGAATGCCTCTGCTCACTGAACCGCAACGAGTACCTCACGCAGAAGCAGATCGAAGAGCATCTCTGTGAATCATTCGGTTTGAAGCGCATCCTCTGGCTGGACCACGGCGGCATAGTTGGTGACGATACTGACAGCCACGTAGACATACTTGCCCGCTTCTGCTCTGAAGACACCATCGCCTACACCACCTGCGATGATTCGTCAGACCCCAACTACGGCCCTCTGAAAGACATGGAGGAACAATTAAAGACCTTCCGAACCCTTGACGGAAAGCCTTACAATCTCATTCCACTGCCCCTTCCGGACGCCATGTACCTTGACGACTACCGCCTCCCCGCCTCCTACGCCAACTTCCTGGTGGTGAACGGCGCCGTACTCCTTCCCGGCGCAGCATCGGCCAAAGACGATGTGGCCGCCGCCCAGCTCGCCAAGGCATTCCCCGGCCGCAAAGTGGAAATCATCGACTGCCGCGCCCTCCTCTCCGGCCACGGCGGCCTCCACTGCATCACCATGAACCACCCCGCCGGCTGGCGGTAAGCCTATTCCGGAAGGTATTCGTCGATAGTTGCGGCGATTGACAGAATTGTCTGATAGAAAAGAATGTTGGAACCTTTGAGCGGCATCCAGTGCTCTTCGCCGTTCTTGCCCCTAAGGTATTTGTCCGTATAGATGGCGCCGGCAGTTCCTACGTAGACCTCGACCTGACCGGCATCACTGATTCGCATGGCCCTTATCGGGAAGGTTTCAGTGTAACCTTTCTTCTGATCGTAGACCATCACCAGGATATCCTTCTTGTCGAACTTGTTATTCGAGCAATTCACGAATCCCCCGGCCTTCTCAATGCTGTCCTTTATGGCATCGTGAATGGCATCACCAGCCTGCTTGTATGTATTTGCGAGTTCTATAAGTTCCTGTCTCATAATTATTGTTTATTTACGGCAAGCGTTAATGAGTTCTTTCAGCTTACCCTGAAGGCTTCAATGAGTTCCATATGCTTAGTTCGTTTTGATTACCGAATCTAGTTGTAAGGTTTCCGACTCTCCTGGTTGCAGGAGGTGGGTTTTGCCGAAGGCGGTATGCACTCCCTCCATGATAATCACGACCTCCTTGCCGGGAACATTTCCTGTATTAGTGACCTTTACACAGTTGTTCTTGTCAGGATTACTTACCTCGAAAGTTGTGTATGAAAGCCCGAATCCGAACTCATAGGATGCCTTGGGAGATCCGGGTTTGCCGAAGTACCTGTACCCTACATCAAAACCTTCTTCATACTCTGTATAGCCCACATTCCTGACATCCTTGTCTTTGTCCTTACCGGCTGTCATCGAGCCCTTTCCGTGATAGTCATAAGGAAAGTTCTTTGAGGAAGGGATGTCGAAATAGTCCACCGGGAAGGTGACCGGCAGCTTGCCGCTTGGATTTACGGTCCCGGAGATGATGCGTGCAAGCGCATTCCCTCCCTCCTGGCCGGGCTGCCAGGCAAGAAGGATGACGTCCGGAAGGTCCTTCCAGGAGGCGGTCTCAATCACGCCTCCTATATTGAGTACTACCACGACCTTCTTCCCACGGGCGTGGAAGACATTGCAGACATCGGCAATGATGCCTTTTTCGAGGTCCGTTAGGAGGAAGTCCCCTTCCAGGTGACGATCCCCTCCTTCGCCAGCCTGGCGGGAGATGGTGATGATGGCCGCATCGGCCTTCTCAGAGGCTAACAATGCGGTCTCCTGCGGGAGAGGCATCTCGGTGCTGCCGGGGCTTCCCAGCATCCCCGACATGAACGTCTTCTTGGGCTGGTTCTTATTGATATGGTCCTTATACTGGCTTGCAAGGAAATCAAGAACATGGATTCCCTCCTTTTCCAGGCCCTCGTCCAGATTGACGATATACGGCCTGTGGACGTGCCCTGAGCCCGTTCCTCCGGCAAGGAGCTGATAGGAGCCAACGCCAAAGAGAGCAACACTCTTTCCTTTGACAAACGGAAGTGTCTCCTCCTCGTTCTTCAGTAGGACGATCCCTTCTTCTGCGGCCTCGCGGGCAATTTCAACGTGTGCCTTGAGGTCCGGTGCAAGCGACGGCTTGTATCCCTTGAAAGTGGGCGTCTTAACTATAAGTTCCAACACTCGGCGGACGCAAATGTCAAGATCAGACTCCTTGAGTTCTCCCTTCTTGACTTTCTTCACAAGTTCGTTGATCTGTGCCTTCTCCCCCGGCTCCATAAGGTCGCACCCGGCCTCTATCTGGTGGGCGGTGTTCCGCTGACCAGTCCAGTCCGTCATCACCAGGCCATCAAAGCCCCATTCATTCCGGAGAACATCGGTAAGGAGCCATTTGTTTTCCTGGGTGTGAACGCCGTTGAGACGGTTATAAGAGGCCATCACGGTCCAGGGCCGGGCCTCCTTGACCGCTATCTCGAAGTTCAATAGGTAAATATCCCGAAGGACGGCTTCGTCCACCCGAGAATCATTCCAGAAGCGGTTGGTCTCCTGGTTATTGGCCGCAAAGTGCTTCACTGAGGTACCCACGCCTTGTGACTGCACGCCGCGGACATAGGCTGCCGCCGTTTTGCCGCTCAGGAGCGGGTCTTCGGAGAAGTACTCGAAGTTACGTCCGCAGAGAGGGTTGCGGTGTATGTTCATTCCGGGGGCGAGGAGTACATCGACCCCATACTCAAGGGCCTCGTTGCCGATTGCGGATCCAACCATTTCCACCATCTCCATATTCCAAGTACTGGACAGGAGGGACCCGATGGGAAATCCTGTGCAGTAGAACGTATCCTTGCTGCCCTTCCTCTTGGGTTCGATGCGCACTCCTGCGGGGCCGTCACTTAGGACGATGGCGGGGATCCCAAGCCTGGGAATGGCTCGTGTCATCCCAGCCGCACCCGGAACAGGGACCTTGAATCCGAACATACCCGCGAGCATACTCTTGTAACCAGCGCCGACCACCAGGGTGGCTTTTTCCTTCAAGGTTAGCTCGGACAGAACTTCATCGATGTTGTCCTGCCGGAGAGTAACGTTCTGAGCCATAAGGACTGTTCCGGAAAAGATTAAACTGAATATGAATGCGAGCTTTTTCAATGTATTGGCGGGAAAAGTTCGTTGACGGCGCTTATGCCCTCTTTGACGGCATCGGTGATTTTGGCGTCTATGACGGATTCAGAGCTGTAATCCATGTTTGAGGCGGCGATGGTGGTGACTTCGCCTAGGCCCCAGAGCGATGCAAGGGCCTTCAGGTATGGTGTGGCCTGCTCACGGGGGTCTCCCGTATGTATGTCCATACCACGGGTAGTGATATAGATAACCGGAGCCTGCTCACAAAGGCCCACGCAGGTCTCGCCGTTATCCGTGAAGGTTATGTCAAACAGGGATACCTGCTCAAAAAAGCACTTCAGGACGGCAGGGAAACTCATATCCCAGAAAGGCGCCGCTATGACTATTGCGGAGGCCTGCCTGATACGGGTTGCCGCTTCTATGGCCCATCCCGGAATATCGCCCTCTCCCCTTTCGGCAAAAGTCTTGGGCATAAGCGGCCCAATACAATCCATCTCCGGCAGATTGTATCGGAAGAAATGCTTGAACCTGGGCTTAAGCGCCTCTATGATTGGCTCCGCTATGCGAAGCGTCCTGGAATCGCTTTGCCGCACGCAGGCGTCTATAACAAGAAGATTATCCATTATAATGATGCTTCAAGAATGGAAAGGATATCTGCTTCAGATAGCGGGACGTATGCTCCGTCCAGACCTTCGTTTACGGCAACGTGGTGGGCCATTTCAGAAAGTCTTTCCGGGCCGATTCCCACTTCGCGAAGGTGCATGGGGATTCCTATCCCTTCAAAAAATTCATATGTCTTGAGAATGGCCTGGTTTGCAATTTCCCATTTGTCCAGTGCAGGGTCTATGCCAAACACATTGACGCCGTATTTAACAAAGCGAGGGAGTGTGCGTTCACACAGGATATGCTTCATCCAGCGGGGCGTGATGATTGCAAGGCCTACGCCGTGGGTAATATCGTAATATCCGCTCAGGGCATGCTCTATTCCGTGCATGGGCCAGCCGGACTCGCTGTTGCCAAGGGACATAATATTATTACACGCGAGGGTACAAACAAACATCATCTCCGCCCTTGCAGTATAATCCTCAGGGTTCACCAAGCAGGCTTTTCCGTTGACCATAAGGCTCTTGAGACCGGCCTCGCAGAAGCCGTCGTTCATGAGCGTACTATCCTCGCAGAAATACTGCTCAAAGATGTGGTTCATGGCGTCGGCAACACCGGCGGCCGTCTGCCACTTGGGGACGCTGAATGTATAGCAAGGATCCAGGAATGAACACACCGGGTAGAGAAGCGGATCCAAGTAACCTATCTTGTCATTGGTCTCGGCGCGGGAGATGACACCGGCCATATCGTACTCGCTGCCAGTGGCCGCAAGCGTGAGAATATCCACGATAGGGAGAGCAGCTTTTGCCTTCACCTTATAAGAAATAAGGTCCCAGGGATCGCCGTCGTAGCAGGCACCTGCGGCTATAGCCTTGGAGCAGTCCAGGACTGAGCCACCGCCAACCGCCAGAATGACCTGAACACCTTTCTCCTTACACAACCTGACTCCCTCAAGCACGGAAGGGTCATACTGCGGATTGGGCTGAATTCCGGACAGTTCAGTGATTTCAAAATCCTGCAACAGTTCTTTGACCTTGTCGTAAAGGCCAATCTTCTTGATGCTTCCGCCGCCGTAAGTCAGCAGCACTTTTTTGCCGATGGATGCCAGCACCTGTGGCAGTTTACCAATGACTCCTTTTCCGAAGATGAGTCTGGTGGGGGTACAGTACTCGAAGTTATGCATAATAATACTATTCGTTTTAGTCACACTATTATTTTCGGAATTACCCCTGGGTAATTGGCCTAGGGGTAATTTATAAAGACTTATACATCAGGCATTTAGCTACACAAGGGAGCTAATCCATTGCCTGGAATATGCGGTCACGGACCTCTTCAATAGTGCCCACGCCGTTTATTTCACGGTATTTGCCGCAGTCCTTGTAATACTGGATGAGCGGTTCTGTTTTGGCGTGGTAGGTGTTGATGCGGTTCTGGACGACCTCGTCTTTAGCGTCATCTGCGCGGCCTTCGATGAGGGCGCGCTTTGCGATGCGCTCGTGAATCATGGCATCCGGAATCATGATGGACACGCAGGCGGTGACTTCTTCCTTGGTTTTTGCCAGCATGGCGTCAAGGGCCTCCGCTTGGGCTATGGTGCGAGGGAAACCGTCAAGAAGGAAGCCGTCCACGCCCTTGGTGGATGCGAACTTGGACTCTATCATGCCTTCAACCACCTCATCCGGGACGAGGTTTCCTGCCTCTATGAGGCTCCTTGCCTGGAGGCCGAGGGGCGTTCCGGCCGCGATTTCGCTCCGGAGGAGCTCACCAGTAGAAAGGTGGCAGAGATTGTAGCGTTCTACCATTGCACCGGCCTGGGTACCTTTTCCGGCGCCGGGAGGGCCAAAGAGGATGTAGTATTTCATAGGCTATTCGTCCAGTACGTAAATGTCTTTGGAATTGCGGCCGAGCTCGTCGTAATCAAGGCCGAAGCCAACGATGAACTTGTTGGGGATACGGATTGCAACGTAGTCCAGGACGGTGGATTTCTTGTACACGTCCGGCTTGAGGAGCAGGGTGCAGATACGGACATCGGCGGCGCCGAGGGAGAAGAGCATGCGCTCCATAACCTCAATGGTATTGCCGGTATCTACTATATCTTCTACAACGATGACGGAACGGCCCTCAATGCCCTTGAGAACGGTCTCGCTCTTTACCACACCCGTGGAGTGGGTGCCTTCATATGATGACAGTTTTGCGGCCTTAACTATGACGGGGAAGTTGATTCTCTTGAGGAGTTCACCCATGAAAATCATGGCACCGTTGAGGGTGCAGAGCAGTATGGGAGCGTCTTCCTCCGTTGCACCTTCAAAATCTCTGTTGATCTGGTCTGCAAGTGCGTCAATTGCACTTTCTATTTCAGCATTGGGAATGAGCAGTTTGAATTTCCTGCCGTGAAGAGTAAGTCTGGGTTCCATATCTATAAAAGATTAGTACCTTACAAAGATAGTGAAAAGCCTGCAAAAAACCAATGCCGTCTTATTGCATTTATTTCGGCTATTTGCTATCTTTGCAAGCATTAAACTCCAAAGCGATGGTCCAGGTTTATTGCAAAAACACAAAGGAGTCAAAACGTTTCCCGGAAGGGACGTCACTCCTTCAGATGCTTTCAGAATTTGAATTCCCCTGTCCGTACCCCATTGTGTCCGCCAAGGTGAACAATGTGTCCCAGGGACTTAAATTCAAGGTTTTTCAGAACAAGGACATCGAATTCATGGATGTCAGGGAGCCTAGCGGGCGCAGAGTGTACTGCCGCTCGCTTTCTTTTTTGATGTACAAGGCTGCGGCAGATTCTTTCCCGGGTTGCAAACTGTACATTGAACATCCTCTCTCACATGGCTATTTCTGCCATCTTCGCAAGGAAGACAATTCTCCCGTCACTCAGGAAGACGTGGACGTCCTGAAGGCCCACATGCAGGACCTGGTGTCCAAGGACCTCCCTTTCCACCGCTACGATGTCCAGACGGATAAAGCTATCCGCGAGTTCCGCAAAGCCGGTTATGAGGACAAAGTCCGCCTCCTGGAAACCAGCGGCGAAGCATATACGGACTATTACACGCTTGGAGATACGGTAGATTATTTCTACGGCAAACTGGTACCTTCCACAGGTTACCTCACCGTTTGGGACCTCATGCTCTACAAGGACGGCATCCTCCTCCGCCTTCCCGAACGTAACAATCCCACCAAGGTCGCGGACTTCATGGACCAGCCCAAGACTTACGAGATGTTCAACGAGGCTCTCCAGTGGGACATAATCATGGGCCTGAGCACCGTAGGAGACGTAAACGAGGCCTTCCTGAACGGCCGCGCATCGGAGCTTATCCAGATAGCTGAAGCCCTTCAGGAAAAGAAAATCGTGAAAATAGCGGAAGAGATAGACCTCAGGTGCCGCAGGGAGGAGAATCCCCTCAAGGTTGTCCTCATCACCGGCCCTTCATCGTCCGGAAAAACCACCTTCTGCAAGAGGCTTTCCATACAGCTCAAGGCCTGCGGACTCAAACCCATGAGCATGAGCACTGACGATTACTTCGTGAACCGCGTGGACACCCCCAAGTTTCCTGACGGCAGCTACGATTTCGACAACTTCGACACCGTAGACCACGCCCTCATGGAAAGCGACATCATGAAGCTCATCGGCGGCCATGAAGTATCCGTGCCGGAATACAATTTTGTAACCGGCATGCGGGAATACAACGGCAAGACTCTCAAGCTCACGGAAGGCTGCGTTCTCCTTATAGAAGGCATCCACGCCCTGAATCCCGCCCTTACGGAAAAGGTCCCGGAATGCGCCAAGTTCCGCATCTTTATCAATACCCTCACCTCCACCCAGCTGGACGACCACAACTGGATTCCCACCACGGACAACCGTCTTCTCAGGCGCATCGTCCGTGACTACAACAAGGGAGCCTTCAGCGCCCGCGAATCCATCTCCAACTGGCAGAACGTCCTTAGGGCAGAGCACAAATGGATCTATCCCTTCCAGGAAATGGCGGATGAAATGTTCAATTCCGCATACCTCATTGAATTTGCGGTGCTTAAGAACCACGCGGAGCCCATCCTCCGCAGCGTTCCCCAGAACTGCCCGGAATACTCGGAAGCGCATAGGCTCCTGAAGTTCATCCACTACTTTGTGCCGGTCCCGGACAAGGAGATCCCGGCAACGTCAATGATCAGAGAATTCATCGGAGCCTAGAGACTGGCTTCGAGCTCTTCAAGATACTTAGGAAGCTCGCGGGTATTGTACTCGCGGGCTTTTTGCGGCATAGCCTGCACGCTCCCCCGCCACCAGGTTTCACTAAGGAGCAGCCCGCCGCCAACAATGGCAGTGACCCAGTCCCCGCAAATAGCCGCGGCCACCCACAATGCAGCACTGCAGGAAGAGGCAATGGTTATAGGAATGCCACCCTTGGACTTGGTGTACATATGGCCGTATGGAGGATTGATGCCCAAAAGCATGGCAATTATTTCATTCTTACCCTTCCAAGAATTGGCGGCAGTAATCAAGGTGCTTAACTTCTGCGCATCAGGAGTGTCCGGAAAGCCTTCAGCCATTACCGTAGCAGCGCTTGCGTAATCTCCAAGACGATATTTGCAGAGAGCCTTCAGATAATTGGCATCCTGCATCTGGGACGGCTCAAGGGCGTAGAGGCGGAGGCGGTCAAGGGCGTCGGAGGCATCGGACCATCGTCCCAGTTCCGTGAGGCAGAGGGCACGGGAAATGAGGGCGTCGTTGGCCTCGGAGGGGCCAGCGCCATCGAACAGGATTCTCTCATACTGAACGGCCTTGAGCGCCGGGGACTGGGCCCTAGCGGAAAAAGCTACCGAGAGGAATACTGATATTATAAAGTACCAGCGCCTTGGTTTCATCTTGGATGTTCTGCCTTTGTATGCTTACGGAAACCCAGCTTCCGTATATATTACCTATATAGAATATGCCGCAGAGACTGCCTGCGACTATGGTTCTCCAGTCTTTTGCGCCGTGGTGCTTCCATTGCTCCGCTGTTATGGCGGCAAGGGAACCCACAGCAATGAAAGATGCCACGCCGGGGCCAGTCTGGCCGGCGTAGACCTTTCCGGAACCCGGAAGTACGGCGCTCATAAGAGCGGCCAGCGCGGGGCTCCTGCGGCTCTTTTCAAGGGACGCCGCTATTCCCTTAAGCGTGTTTTCGCTGTCCGTGAGGCGATAGTCGCTGAACGCGAATGCCTCCGAATACTTGCCAAAAGCGTTCAGATCTCCCTTCACAAGCGCAAGGCCGCTTTTCTGGAGTGCGGCCAATTCCGAATAATCTCCGCAATAATTTTCAAGGGCCTCCAGAGCAGGATCTATGGCATCCAGCTGCGTTTTGGCAACGGTGGCGTAAAAGAGCGCCGGCTCTGCAAGAGGGCCCGTTACTGAGGAAAGCCACTGGTCTGCCGCCTGGAATTGCCTATCGTCAAAAAGTGCAAGGCCGCGGAGCCAGGAAAGGCTGTCCCCGGGGGCGTAATTCCCTTCCCCAAGCAGCACCAGAGCATCTTCCCGGAGGCCTCGGTCCAGAAGGTCCAGGACGAATTCTCCATCGGCCCCGATATTCCCTGCCGGAGCGGACGGATCAAAAGCCAGGGGCTCGAATGTGGAGGGCTTGGGCGGCACGGGCTTGACGTACTGCCTGCCTGCATGGCCTATGTAGGAATTCCGGGTTACCCAGTCCGACAGAGAAAAAATGCCACGCACTTTTTGCGCGTGGGACGTAATGCTAAGAAGCAGCATCAAAGCCGGGAGAACGAGCCTTGCTCTCATTTTTTCTTCAGGGCGTCAAGCGGATTTCCCGCGGGTTTGGCACCTTCAGGGACCTGGAAGTCGAAGTTGGGGTCCGTGCCGTCTGTGGTGATGGAAGAATAAATGGTCCTGACCACCGTGGAATCGTGCTTTTCCTTATTGTACGATACCTCCGTAACCCTTGTGGGGAATACCAGACGGGAACCCTTGGTATATTGGGAAAGATACACTTTGCTGAGGACATTGCCGGAGTGGTCCAGATATGCCACATATATAGGCAAGTAATCCTTCAGGACGAGCTCCACCGTGGGGGCGCTGTCCTTCTTTTTTGTAGTGTACGTGCGCTTGAGGTAACCGTCAGCGTCAAAACTGGAGCCCTGGAGAGTATATCCCATGCCAAGCAGGCCCAGGTTGTCCTGACGGCCGGCAAGGAAGAGGTACAGAAGTTCGTTATCCGATGCAAACTCCTTGTCCACGCGGGAGAAGACCTCGTTGGAGGCGGGCACGTACAGTTTGAATTCTCCTTTCAGGTTTGTGATTGTAGTATAACTGGAAGGAGAAGAAAAAACGGTCACCAAACGACCGTTCCCTTGACAGAAAACGCGTTTGGTGACCGTTGTAACCTTTCCGTCTGCAAGAGTTTTAATCTCAACGTCTGCCGATGCCCTCCTTTGGGCGGATGCGCCTAGGGCAATTATCAGCAGTGCAGCGGAGGATATAAGGCCTTTACGCAGCACTACAGCCACATGAGGATGTTAGGGTTGTCGTAGAATTTACCAAGACCGGAGCCATCAATAAAGCCTACGAGCTCGAATACGAAGTCCAGGAGAACTACGATACCGAAGCCACCACCGGTGAGGAGATAAGGAATCCACATCCACCAGGTGGAGCCCATGTACATACGATGAATACCGGTCCAACCCAGGAAGAAGGTGAGGAGGAGGGATACGACATCGTTGTTGCCCATTGCTACATAAGCAGCGCCGAGGGGTGCGGTAGCGGTAGAGCCAAGATCGAAGGCATTGAGTTCAACTGCGTTCTCGATGGCTGCATCGATAGCTGCATCGTCAGCGATGTAGTTAGCTGCGGAAGCAACTGCGGTGATTGCGAACATGGCAACCAGTGCAAGGAAGAATTTCTTCATAGTACTTTTAATTATTAGGTTAAACAGTTTTTATTCACGCTAAGGACAAAGTTAGCAAAAAAATCTTACCTTTGTACACAAAATTAAAAAAAGTTTATAAAATGGAAAAGGGTCCTATCTCTCAATTCATCACCCATCACTACCGTCATTTCAACTCGGCAGCCCTTATAGATGCCGCAAAGGCATATGAAGACCTCCTTAACAAGGGTGGCAAGATGTTCCTCGCAATGGCCGGCGCCATGAGCACCGCAGAACTTGGCCTCTCCCTCGCGGAGATGATCCGCCAGGACAAGATCTCCTTCGTCTGCTGCTCTGCAAACAACCTTGAAGAGGATATTATGAACCTGGTGGCCCACAGTCACTACTACAGGGTTCCCGGTTACCGTGACCTCACTCCCAAGCAGGAACAGGAACTCCTGGACAACCATTACAACCGCGTAACGGACACCTGCATCCCTGAGGAAGAAGCTTTCCGTCGTCTGGAAAAGCACCTCGTGGAAGTTTGGGACAAGGCCAAGGCAGAGGGTAAGAGGTATCTCCCCTACGAGTTCATCTATCAGATGATCCGCAGCGGCGTCCTCAAGCAGTACTATGAGATTGACCCCAAGGACAGTTGGGTAGTGGCAGCATGTGAGAAGAACATCCCCATCATCTGCCCCGCATGGGAAGACTGCACCACCGGCAACATCTTCACCGCACACGTAATCCGCGGAGAATATGATCCCCACATGGTAATCCAGGGCGTAGAGGTCATGATGTTCCTCGTTGACTGGTACAAGAAGAACGCCCCCGGCGTAGGCTTCTTCCAGATTGGCGGCGGCACCGCCGGTGACTTCCCCATCTGCTGCGTTCCCATGATGGAACAGGACCTTGGATGGGAAGGCACTCCCCTCTGGGCATATTTCTGCCAGATTTCGGACTCCACCACCAGCTACGGTTCCTACTCCGGCGCCGTCCCCAACGAAAAGATTACCTGGGGCAAGCTCGCACCGGATACTCCCAAGTTCATCGTAGAGAGTGATGCAACCATTGTCGCTCCCCTTATCTTCGCATATGTCCTTGGCTGGTAAGATGGGCCTTCTTTCAAAAATAAGGAGCCTGCTTGGAGATAAGAAGCAGGCTCCTTCCTTTTCGGACTCACGCGTAGAGGAAGCGGTAAACCGCTGGGAAGCCGGCCGCGGCTATCTTCTTCCGGAGGGTAATCCATCCGAGGTAGCCAAAAGGATGGGGATATCATCGGCCCAACTCTTCCATTATTGTATGGAGGTTAAAGGTGAAGATTTCCGCACGTGGCGCACGCGTCTGCGTATAGAAGAGGCAAAGAAGCAGCTTCTGAAGGAGCCCGACGTCCCCGTCTCCGTCATCGCCCGCCGCGTGGGAATCAACGACCGCAGCAACTTCTCCCGCCTGTTCCGGGACCACACCGGAATGCTCCCCTCCCAGTGGAGAGAAAAAAATTTGTAAAAAAATCAAAAAAAAATTTGGAGATTAAATTTTTGTTACTACCTTTGCGGTGTACTAATGAACTAATACACTCGCAAAGCTATGATAACAGTATCTAATCTTTCCTTCAGCTACGGCACCAAGAGAGTTCTGTCGAACATCTCCATGGACCTCAAAGGAGGCAACATCTACGGCCTCCTTGGTGAGAACGGCGTGGGCAAAACCACCCTTCTCACGCTGCTGTGCGGCCTCAAGAAACCCCAGGAGGGCACCATCGACACCGATGGCCGCAACCCCTTCGACCGCCAGCCTTCCCTTCTGGAAGAGCAGTTCTATCTTCCGGACGAGGTTGCTCCCGTCCACAACAAGGCAGAGCGCTTCGGCCGTGAAACCGGCAGCCTCTGGGTTTCCTACGACCACGCAAAGTTCCTCCAGATCCTTGCGGAGTTCGAGGTTGAAGCCACTCAGCGCATGGACGCAATGAGCGCCGGTCAGCTCAAGAAGACCTGGATTGCCTTCGCACTCGCATGCAACGCACGCAATTATTTTATGGACGAGCCCACCAACGGACTTGACATCCCTTCAAAGGCCCAGTTCCGCAGCGCAATCACCCGCTACACAGCAGAAGACAGCGTGGTGGTCATCTCCACCCACCAGGTAAGGGACCTTGAGAACATCATCGACCCTGTGATTATCCTGGACAAGGAAGAAGTTCTCCTTAACGCCTCCCTGGAAGAGATTTCCTCCAAGCTCTTCTTCGACTACGGCATGCAGATCAACCCCGACGCCCTCTATCTGGAGCGCACCCCCGGCGGCACCATCCAGGTGTATCCCAACTCCACCGGCGAGGAATCCAAAGTGAACATCGAGGCACTGTTCAACGCCGTTCACTCACACAAAGATGTTGTTAAAGCCTTATTCCAGTAGCCCTATGAAAAACGAAGTATTCAACGGTTCCCGTTTCTGGAACTGGTTCAAGTATGACACCATCCAGCTTTGGCGCAATCATATGTTCGCCGCCCTTGGAATAGGTCTTGCCGGCCTTATCGCCTACATCGTCACGGTTTGCTTTAACCTCATTGTTCACGGACAGTGGCAGGGAATTGGCAATGACGGCCGTATATTCATTCTGATTTTCGCCTGTATCGCCCTGGAACTCTACCAGACCAGCACATACGGTTATCTTACCAAGAAGCAGGCGGGAAGCGCCTGGCTCATGGCTCCCGCATCCAAGCTGGAGAAATGGACCTCCATGCTCATCAACACCCTCATAGTGATTCCAGTACTCTTCCTGGTGGTATTCCTTGGCGTAGACTGGCTCCTTTGCCTTGTGGACCACACCTGCGGCACCTCAATCATCTCCATGGTTGCAGGCGGATACGGCAAGCTTTCAGCCGAAATCGCAGCAGGATCCATCAATATCACCATGGGAGCAATCTGGTGGTTCCTCGTTGCCAGCGCCTGCCTGAACTTCCTGTACTTCCTCCTTTGCGGAATCGTGTTCAAGAAGCACAAGGTCATCTGGGGCATAGCCGTAGCAATGGTGTTAAGTTCCCTGTTCGCCTTCATCGCCGGCACCACAGCAGACAACGCCAACCTAAATATATTGGTAAATAACGATAACGCCAGGGCGGCCATGGACTGGTTCTCCGCAGGCAGTACGGCTATCGCACTTTGCCTTGCAACCGCCATCTACTACCGCATAAAAACCATCAAACACTAGAATTATGGACTTTCACGCAGACAAACCCATCTATCTACAGATTGCCGACGTGTTCGCAGAGGACATCCTCTCCGGCAACCTGAAGGGCGATGACAGAATACCCTCCGTGAGAGAGTACGGCGCGCAGATAGGCGTGAATCCCAACACCGTCATGCGAGTCTACGAAAAACTCACCCAGGAAGAGATCATCTACAACAAACGCGGCATTGGGTACTTCGTGTCCCCGGATGCCAGGGAAAAGATCCTTGCCTCCCAGAGGGAAGAATTCCTTACGAAAGACGTTCCGGCCATCAAACGCCGCATGGAACTCCTTGGACTTGATTCAAAAATATTCGAATAATATGAAAAGAGTTGTCAGTTTAATTGGCGCTGCAATGCTTTGTGCAGCATGTGTATTTCCTATTAACGGTTTAAACGGTATCACTGTGAACAACGGAAAGAAGGTCACCTGCAAGGGACCGGTCATTACAAAAGAACTTGACCTGAGCGGCTTCGACGCCATCACGGTCAACGGCTCCTCCGACATGGAGCTCATCCAGGGAGACTATTTCAAGGTGCTTGTAAAGGCAAACGAAGAGGTCTTCGATTATATCGACTACAAAGTTGAAGACGGCGTCCTTATCCTTGCTACCAAGGAAAACGTGAACATCAGGGCCGAGGAATACGACGTCACCATCACTCTCCCCACCCTGAAGGAGCTCGTGGTGAACGGCGCCGCCGACGTAGACCTCAAGAACGGCTACGTCTCCGGAGAGAAGCTCAAGGTTTTGGTTAACGGTGCAGGCGACTTTGACCTCAGCGGAATCGCAGTCCCCTCCCTCAGCTTTACCCTCAACGGCGCAGGCGACATAGAGGCCGATGGTCTTGACGTCCAGGAGCTTATCGTAGCGGTGAACGGTGCCGGTGACATAGACGTATCCGGCAGGGCCGATGAAGCCACCTTCAGCGTAAGCGGTGCCGGCGACATAGACGCCCGCGGCCTTGAATGCATGAAGGTCAACACCCGCAAGAGCGGCATGGCCTCAATCAGGCTTCAATAATCAGCCCAGAGGATAAAACAACGGATTATAGCGGCTTTGCCAGCTCCTGTCATAGTGCCTGCGCACTGTGCGGGCGCTGGCAAACTGGTTAAAGTTGGCCCATGCCTCCAGGAAAAGTACGGCAAAGTCCGTACGGTCGTGCAGGGCTAACGCCAGAAGAGTATATACAGCCACGATAAAGACGCATGCGCGCTCACGGTCATCGGCCTGCGGAGAAGACGGCGTGGCCAGGGTGAGACGCATGGACTGGGCAAAGGCGATATCGGCAATAGCATCTGCCAGAAGGGCTTCCTCCGAAGGTTTGTACATCTGCTGGCAATACCTTTCCCCGGAGTGTTTTTTGGCCGATACCTCCGCCTCCAGAACCGGCAGCGGATCCGGGAGTGCAGATTCGAAATACTTTGCAGGAGAAGCCTCACCGCGGAGAAACTGAAGTGCAAGTACGCAGTAGTCCCTGACGGAGGCTTCTATTACCATTGAATAGGGAGCCTTCGCGTCTATACGGGATAATATTTCTCTTACATTGGCCATTAGCGGCCGTAAATATACAAAAAAACTATTAATTTTGTAAAGATTCCGGAACAAGTCCGGAATGACGGAAAAGGAATGAGATTGCCGGTCGCAGCCGGCAATGACGATAAAAGATATGAAAATAGTATTTTTGGATGCAATTACCATGGGAGACACTTCCCTGGAAGAGATTGCTGCACAGGGAGAGTTCGTGAGCTATCCCAGTTCAACTCCGGAGGAGGCAAGGGAAAGGGTTAAGGATGCTGATGTGGCGCTCCTGAACAAGGTAATCGTGGATAAGGCGTTTCTGGATGCTGCGCCAAAGCTCAGGCTTATCTGCGAGGCCGGTACCGGTATCAACAACATAGACGTAAAACTGTGTGAGGAGCGTGGCGTCATCGTCCGTAACGTTGCGGCATACTCCACGGATTCCGTGGCGCAGACTGCCTGGATGCATATCCTGAACCTTGCCGGAAGGGCTTTCCACTATAATGCTTTTGTCCACGACGGATCTTACAGCCAGAATGTGGTGCATGTGGATTATCGTCATCCTTTTACGGAGCTTGCCGGAAAAACCCTGGGGGTTGTGGGAATGGGTGCAATCGGCTAGAATGTTGCCAGGATAGCCAGGGCATTCGATATGAATGTTATATACTATTCCACATCCGGCACAAACCATTGCAAGGAGTATCCTGCAGTAACGCTTGAGGCATTGCTGGCAGAATCTGACGTTATCTCCATACACGCCCCGTACAATGAGCGCACCGCAGGGCTCATCGGCTATGAACAGTTCAAAAAAATGAAGCGTACGTCATATCTTGTGAACACCGGCCGCGGAGGAATTGCAGTTGAAGCAGACCTTGCCAGGGCTTTGGACGAAGGACTTATTGCAGGCGCCGGAATAGACGTGTATGTAAAGGAACCACTTCCAGCAGACAGTCCCATGATGCATCTCAAACACCCTGAGCGTCTGCTGTTTACACCTCACATTGCCTGGTACTCCGAAGAGGCCCGTGCCCGTCTGGCACATGAGATGGCAGAAAACATAAAGAAAGGCTGGTGATAAACCAGCCTTTCTTATTCCAGTGAAGTGGAGAAATCCTAGGCACCTAAGCGAACTTCCAGGCGCTTGCGGATTTCCTGGAGGAACTGCAGGGAGGTGAGGCCCTTGGGGGTGATGCCCTCGGAGAGGTTCACCAAGTCCTTGGTCTCGAGGCCTTCGTTCAGGGTGTCGAAGCAGGCCTGCTCCAGCTGATTGGCGTAGTTCACCAGTTCAGGAAGGTTATCCAGTTCTCCCCTCTTGCGGAAAGCGCCGCTCCATGCGAAGATGGTAGCCATGGGGTTGGTGGAAGTCTCTTCTCCCTTCAGGTACTTGTAATAGTGACGGGTAACGGTGCCGTGAGCGGCCTCGAACTCGTACTTGCCGTCCGGGCTAACCAGGACGGAGGTCATCATTGCCAGGGAACCGAATGCGGTGGATACCATGTCGGACATCACGTCGCCGTCGTAGTTCTTGCAGGCCCAGATGAAACCGCCCTCGGAACGCATTACACGCGCGACTGCATCGTCAATGAGGGTGTAGAAGTACTCGATGCCGGCGGCCTCGAACTTCTCCTTATAGTCGCGCTCGTAGATCTCCTCGAAGATAGCTTTGAAGCGGCCGTCGTACTTCTTGGAGATGGTGTCCTTGGTGGCGAACCAGAGGTTCTCCTTCACGTCAAGGGCATACTTGAAGCAGGCGTGTGCGAAGCTGCTGATGGATTTGTCCGTATTGTGCATACCCTCAATGACGCCGGGACCTGCGAACTCGTGGATAACTTCCTCGATCCTCTCGCCGGAAGCGCCTTCGAACACGAGCTTTGCAACACCGGGCTCGGTGGTCTGGATCTCTACGTCACGATACACGTCGCCATAGGCGTGACGGGCAATGGTGATGGGCTTTTTCCAGAATTTCACCGCAGGGTGGATGCTGGGGATGGTGATAGGTGTGCGGAACACAGTGCCGTCCAGCATGGCACGGATGGTGCCATTGGGGCTCTTCCACATCTGGTGCAGGTTGTACTCGCTCATGCGCTGCACGTTGGGGGTGATGGTTGCGCACTTCACGGCAACTCCAAGACGCTTGGTGGCGTTTGCAGAGTCGATGGTTACCTGGTCGCTGGTCTTGTCACGATAAGGCAGTCCAAGGTCATAGTACTCGGTTTTCAGGTCCACAAACGGAAGGATAAGTTCATCCTTGATCATTTTCCAGAGGATCCTGGTCATTTCATCGCCGTCCATCTCTACGAGCGGCGTCGTCATTTTGATTTTTTCCATAATACTTTTCGTCATTCTCGGGCTTGTCCCGGGAATCTCTTTTTATTTATTGTTTTTATAGTAATTCATTAAACAACCATCGGCAAGTATCTGACGCTCAGTCTCATTGAGAGGTGCAAAATGCAGGACGATGGGAACGCAGCGGCCGTCGCGGGTGATGACCTTGGCGTCAATCTGTTCTGCACCGCCAAGGATAGCTGCGCGGATGCCGGGAACGGATACGTAGTCCCCTGCGGAGTAGTTGAACGGAGTGTCAGGGTCGATAGTGAACGGGACGATACCCCAGTTGATGCAGTTGCTGCGGTAGCGCTTGGTGGCGTACTCATAGCATATGTTGGCGTCGCCGCCAAGGACTTTCTGGCACGATGCGGCCTGCTCGCGGGCGCTGCCGTCACCGGGCTTGCGTGCAAAGACGCAGGAGCCGAAGGAAGTGCTCTCCGCGCTTGTTCCAGCGATGGAAAGAGCCTTGGCAAGGTCTTCGGAAACCACGCCTGCGCGGCGGTTACGGTCATCGGCCTGGATTCTCTTGGAGAGGCCCACATACTCCGGAACGCGCCTTGAGAGGGCGAATTCGCTGAGCTTGAGCGGGTTGGAACGGTAACTTGAAGTCTCGCCGGAAGGGATGAGCTCGTCGGTGGTGGTCACGGGATCCTGGATCACGGCGGCAAGCTCCAGGAGCATGTTCTCCTGCAGTGCGGGCATCACGGGCCAGTCCTTGATGTTGGGACCGTAGCGGAGAGGTTCATCGGTCTGGGCCTTGCCGAAGCCGTTGTAGACCCTCTTCTCATAGATGCGGCCGTCGAAGGTATAGCGCTTGTGATCGTCGGTGTAGTCAACATCAGTTGCTGCGGTAATCACGCCGCCGTTGGCTGCGGTTGCAGCTATGGAACGGGCGTCCATAAGGGCCACCATGGAGATCTGTCCCTGGCCGGGCTTGGAGCCTTCGCGGTTAGGGAAGTTGCGGGGGGTGTGGCGGATGGAGAAGCCGTTGTTGGACGGCACGTCGCCTGCGCCGAAGCAAGGTCCGCAGAATGCGGGCTTGATTACCACGCCGGCCTCAAGAAGCTCCTCGGCAATGTGGTTGCGGGTAGTTGCAAGGTACACGGGAGTGCTCTGCGGATATGCGCTCATGGTGAAGTAATCGTTGCCGATAGACTTGCCCCTGAGGATGGCAGCAGCCTCCGCCAGGTTATCGTAGGTACCGCCGGAGCAGCCTGCGATGATTCCCTGATCGGCATAGACCTTTCCGTCCTTTACCTTGGAGAGGAGGTCCGGATGAACCTTGTCCCCGAAGCGCTTCACGGTGTCTTCCTCGATGGCCTTCAGGACCTTCTCAGGGTTGGCCTGGAGCTCGTGGATGGACACGGCGTTGGACGGATGGTAAGGAAGCGCGATCATGCTCTCCTGCTTGCTGAGGTCGATGGTGACCATGGAATCGTAGTAGGCAACCTTGCCGGGCTTCAGTTCCTTGTAAGCCTCCGGACGGCCGTGCATCTGGAAGTAGTTCTTTACCTCATCGTCAGTGACCCAGATGGAGGACAGGCAGGTGGTCTCGGTGGTCATTACGTCGATGCCGTTGCGGAAATCGATGGGCAGTTCCTTAACGCCAGGGCCGGCGAATTCCAGCACCTTGTTCTTCACGAAACCGCTCTCGAAAGTGGCTTTCACAAGGGAGATAGCCACATCGTGAGGGCCGATACCCTTACGGGGTTTGCCCTCCAGCCATACAAGGACAACCGCCGGGGCCTTGATGTCCCAGGTGTTCTCCAG
>JAEEGF012485973.1_pt1 | contig 20942 bp, 20 predicted proteins | sample 9134171 | NCBI WGS metagenome assembly JAEEGF01 (sample SAMN16246542, study PRJNA631951) | gut metagenome | biome: gut microbiome; feature: rumen; material: AP-attached | host: Bos | place: Iran: Karaj | collected 2018-10
GGCAATATCCTGGCACTGAGAGGGTCGGCAGGCTCGCCGTTGGCATCAAGGTTTACGGGGCGACGTGCTATAAGGGGCTTGACATCCATGGAGAGCAGGGATGCGCTGTCGCCTGCAGACGTAAGGAACACCGTCTTGCGCTGATGGAGCTTGCCCTGCACGGGTATCTCTGCCTTGAGACAGAGGGAACGGAGTCCGTCTGCATTGGTAAGTGAGTCGATGAAAGAGGTGTGAACGAGTTTTATCTCGTTGCTGCCACGATACAGATACATACGCACGCAGAAGTCGGTGCCATCGAAGCGCCAGCAATCTCGGACGCTGCCTTGCTGTTCGTGAACGGCGCTAGTAACGTACAGTCTTTTGCCGTTGAGTTCAAGCCACAGGTTGCCTATAACCTTGGTGTCGGATATCATTATACTATCTGCAAGTAACCCATTAGCTGATATGCATAAACGTATGGCATTCTGAATATTATACTTTGTCTTATCTTTGCCTTTTGACAGTTGTAAGCCCTGCGAAGCTGGGGGTACGACAGTGGCGACGGCTTTCCACTTTACGGAGCCGTCGGGCCATGTGGCGAGTGTCCACTGGTCGGCAGGAACGGTAATGCCTGTGGAAGTGCTGACCCGCAGCGGGACGCCATCAGCGAGTTCACCCTGTGAGAACGGTACGCCAAAGGTGACGGGCTGCTCACGGCATGGCGCTGTGCCTATGGGACGGATGACAACGGGGGCATTGTCGGGATTGGTGCAGGAGAACGTGAAGTTCCTGAGCTGGGCATGTGCCAAGGTGGTGCGGAAACCGAACCACCCTTTGGTGAGGGGGTGTGGATCAACATAGTCAACGAGGCACTCGCCGTCGATGATGTAACGCACCCTGCCGTCAATCTGCTCCAGACGAATATGGTACCAATGGTCTGCCGTGATGAGATGTGCAGTGTCAAGATACTCACGCAAGATACGGGGTCTGTATAAAGCAGAATCCACCCCGCGCCCATCGCCGGTATAGCGGCGGAAGCGTGTGGTGGAGTTGTAGTTTCCTCCATAGCCAAGGTAATACAGTTGCATGGTGTAACTGTTGAGGAAGCGCCCTCCCCTCGCCTTCAGCAGTCGTGGGGTTATGGGGGAGCCACTGCCCTCTCCCATTGATGCCATCCAGAAACAGTTGAGGTCTGACACTCGGCCGTCGCCGACGATACGTGCATCATATTCAATGATGACGTTGCACTGCATCATGTGTGTGTTCCACAGGGTGAGTCCGCCCTGCGCATGGATGTCAGCCACGGAGTCTTTGCTCCATGTGACATGACCACCCGGCTCAGACTCAACGATCCAATCGGAGGCGTGCGACGTCAATGAGGTCAGCAGAAGCAGCAATATATATGCATATCTAGGCATAGTAGTATGGAGGTTAAGTTGTGGGAATACAGGACTATTCTGGGTTTTTCTCTATATATTCCCTGAGCATTTCATAACGTAATGAGAGAGGACGTGCCAACTTCCACATGTTAAGTTCCTTGCTGAAGGAGGACTCGCCGAAGCATGTAAGTGTAGGAGCAACCTTTATGATACCAACACGCGATGCTTCTATAAGATCGGCCTCTTTTATCTCGTATGATGCAAAGACGGTCTCTACACCTTCTATGCCTTTGCTCTCTACTGAGGCTTTGGACCTGAGAACTATTTCCTCGCCGTTTTTCAAGGTGAGCACCAATGGGTCGCCTTCCTTGACCGTTACGCGATATGCCGCAGTGTACATTATCTTCAAAGAATAGATGGCTGTGCCCTTGACATCGAGCGAAGCGAGACCTGCCCACATATAGAGATCACGTGAGGACTTGTCTAGTCTCGCCACTTTCTTTATGTCGCTTTCCAATATACGGGCTCCTTTGCTTGTATGGTTCTTGTACTCTATCCTTTGTGCAGACAGAGTAACAGTACCAAAAGTAAGGAAGGTGATAAGGGTAATGATATATGCCTTCATATAATTATTTTTTCAAGTTTATGATATTTATAAACGACTACAGATTACACGGATTACAAAGATTTTCTGCCGCTCTTTGAGGAAAGTATTTCACTAACATATTTTTTCACAGATTATCACCATGCAGAGTTATCTGAATCAACATACTTGTCAGTTTCCGTTTTCGTCTTCGTAAAAAAACTTGTTGTCCTATGTCATCTGTAGTTCTTATTGCGACTTGCGAGAGTTGAATTATTTTTTTTTATCTAATTCTACTTTCTACTGACTGCTAATATATTGAGTAATTGCAATACATGAATTACTTAATCTTAACAGTGCTGTACTTTATAATCTTGATTTTCTTTCCCTTTGGTATCTTTGGCTTTGCATATTCACCGTCTATAACATAAATTTCAGTGGTCTTGCCTGCCGGAACGGCATCAACGGCATCCTGAAGGGTAAGATAGTTGCCCTTGCCTTGTGCTGACACGATATAGTCGTAGTGGCGCACATAGGGTTTCAGCTCCGGACACACCTCTGCCATGGCGTCAACGAGAAGCGAGGCTACCACATGGGCACCATAAACTGTGTAGTGAGTATTGTCCTTGCCATTACGCACGGCACTGATCATATGAAGCTTGCGTGATGCCTCTACTCCCATCCCATTCTCAAGATCCTTGGTAATCTTATTAGCGTCAACGTATGGGACACGCATAATCTTTGCCACATTGCGTGGGGTTACGACATAGAATTTGTGAGTATCAATGAGTGTGTCGCTGTTAATCAACTCCTTTCCATCTGACTGAGCACCACGAAGGGACTCGTCATCTACGTTGAGGTCCGGTTTCTTATAGAAGTTTCTACGAACTACGGCATTCATGACAATAGGCGTAACGCCTTTCTCTTGTGCAGCGCGTATGAACATACGATAATTGTCGTCAAAAGTGAGACCTGGCTCAGTATGACGCTTGTTGCCTTTCTCTATACTACCTTTCTCGTCATTATGACCAAACTGGATTACGAGATAATCGCCTGGCTTCATGGCATCATAGACTTTCTGCCAATGGCCCTCTATGATGAAACTGCGTGAACTACGTCCGTTCAGCGCATGGTTGTCAACGGTAACGTTCTCTGTAAAAAAACCTTGCAGAGCCATTCCCCAACCACGTTCCTGACCCTTTCTGATGTCTTTGTTTGCCATCGTAGAATCACCTATCATGAAGATGGTGGTACGCTTGTTACTTGATGACATCACGAAGAGTGACAGCAACATAAGAATGGTAACAGTTATCTGTGTGTTTAGTTTTCTCATTGTCTTTTTGTTAATTATATATATATTCTTGATAGATTATTTTCTGCTTTTTAAAAAAGTCCAAAAGGACTCGACAACGTATATTATCATACATTGTCGAGTCCTCCCTATTTATATGTGTATATTAAAATATACCAATCACAACGTTAACGAATTTAGTGGTTAATTATTAACCGAACCACCTACAATATCAAGCAGTTCGTTAGTAATAGCCTGCTGACGTGACTTGTTGTACTGCAAGTTGAGTTCACGCAGCAATTCATCAGCGTTATCCGTAGCTGTCTGCATAGCTACCATACGCGCCGCATGCTCTGAGGCATTGCTGTCAAGCAAAGCTGTATATAACATCAGGTTGACATAACGCGGAACAAGCATAGACAATACCGTCTGCATATCAGGCTCTACGATGAAATTGTCATTGAGAGCCTTACCCTCCTTGTTCTTGTATGTCTCTTTCTGATGATTCCTTTTAAGGTATTCTGTTGCCTTCTCCGTAGCTATGGTGCTCTTTAGGTCACGCTCATGATCGTAGTCCATAGCTGACTCTATGTCTATCGGCAAAAGCACCTTGTCCTGAAGAATCTGCGAGCCGGCACTCTTGAAATGATGGTATATCATCTCAACCTTGTCAATCGTGCCTCCGTCGAACTGTGCCTGCAACTGTCTGCCAATCTCGGCACACTCAACTGAGTTGGGCTTGTCGGCAAGCTGATTGAAGTTGCCAGCCGACTCGATTCCCAGTTTCTGTACTTTTTCCGCGACCTTGCGTCCTATTGGATAGACAATGACCTTAACGCCCTGCTCGCTGTACTTCTCCACCGTCTTCTGCATCAACTTCAATACATTGGCATTGAAACCTCCACACAAGCTGGAGTTACTGGAGAATACCAACAACGCAACCGTCTTTACCGGTCGTGCCTGGGTTATACTACCTTTTGCCTCTACATCCGACACCAAGAATGACTTGAGGATGTCTTCCAGCATACTTTCATAGGGAAGCATATTCTCAATCATCTGTTGTGCATGATGAAGCTTGCTTGAAGCCACCATCTTCATGGCACTCGTAATCTTACGAGTGCTCTGCACTGACGTGATACGGTTTTTTATTTCTTTTAATGATGGCATCTGGGTAACTTAGTATTATGGCAGGACTGTAGTTTCCCACCGTAATGTTAAACTTATATGCGGATATGGCGCTTTGCCATTTTATGTAACCCGCCTTTAAAGCATCAATAGTGTTTATCTACCGCACTACTCTGTTACTTGAATGCGGCAGCCACATCAGCCATTGTGTCTGCTATAACCTGCATAGCTGCATCGTCAATGCTTCCAGAGCCTAACTGGTCTATGACATCCTGATGCTTGGCACGCATAGCGTCAAGGAACTGATCCTGACAGTCGCGAACTTTTTCTACCGGTACAGTAGCCATAAGTCCCTTAGTGCCACAATAAAGAATGGCTATCTGCTCTCCTACAGGCATTGGGGAATACTGTGGCTGAATAAGCAACTGGTTGTTCTTACGACCACGGTCAAGAGTCATGGCTGTTACGGCATCCATATCGGAAGAGAACTTGGAGAAGCTCTCCAACTCACGATACTGTGCCTGGTCTATCTTCAAAGTACCAGCAACCTTCTTCATTGACTTTATTTGTGCAGAACCACCTACACGTGATACTGAAATACCTACGTTGATAGCTGGTCGGAAACCCTGATTGAACAAGTCTGACTCCAGATATATCTGTCCGTCTGTGATAGAAATCACGTTGGTTGGGATATATGCTGACACGTCACCTGCCTGGGTCTCAATGATAGGAAGCGCCGTAAGAGAACCGCCACCCTTCACCTTTCCTTGCAAACATGCAGGAAGGTCATTCATCTGCTCAGCTACCTCTTGCTGCTCGTTGATCTTTGCTGCACGCTCAAGCAAACGAGAGTGCAGATAGAATACGTCACCAGGATATGCCTCACGTCCGGAAGGACGGCGCAAGATGAGTGACACCTCACGATATGCCACAGCCTGCTTTGACAAGTCATCATATACAACAAGGGCATGCTGACCACGGTCACGGAAGTATTCTCCGATTGCCGCACCTGCAAATGGTGCATAGTACTGCATCGCAGCAGGATCACTGGCTGTAGCTGCCACAATGATAGTATATGGCAGGGCGCCACGCTCCTTGAGGTTATTTACCAATGCTGCAACAGTAGATGCCTTCTGACCTATGGCTACATATATACAATATACTGGCTTGCCTGCATCATAGAACGACTTCTGATTGATAATGGTATCTATAGCAATGGCTGTCTTACCGGTTTGGCGGTCACCAATGATAAGCTCACGCTGACCACGGCCGATAGGTATCATTGAGTCAACGGCCTTGATACCAGTCTGAAGTGGTTCCTTCACTGGCTGACGGTATATTACACCAGGAGCCTTGCGATCAAGTGGCATCTCGAAAGCGTCTGACAAGTCGATGTCTCCCTGACCGTCAATAGCTTGTCCGAGCGGATTGATAACACGTCCAAGCATGTTGTCGTTAACACGAATTGACGCAATACGCTTCGTACGCTTTACCACCTGTCCCTCCTTGATACCGCTTGTAGGGCCAAGAAGCACACAACCCACATTGTCTTCCTCAAGGTTCATCACAATGGCCATAGTACCATTCTCGAACTCAAGAAGCTCGTTAGCCTCCGCATTACGAAGACCATAGATACGTGCTACGCCATCACTGACAGTCAGGACTGTTCCTACCTCATCAAAATCTGCAGAGGCAGAAACACCTTTCAACTGCTCCATCAGCACCTGAGAGACTTCACTTGGTTTGATTTTATCTGACATAGTTTTTTATCTAATTCAATTGTTTTAGAATATTACTCAACTGCGACTTTACAGACGTATCCATGCGATAAGTGTCGTATTCTAATATGAATCCACCCAAAATCTCAGGATCAACATCCGTCGTAAACTCTACAGTTCCATTAGTGCGTTTCTCCACCATCTGCCTCATTTTCTGCTCCATGGCATCCGATACGGCAACAGCAGTAGTTAGTCTCCCGCGGATAATGTTTTTCTGTTGACGGTAAAGAGTGATGTACGAATTCGCGATAAACTGAGCCATGTTCTCACGACCTTCATTCAATACGAGATCTATCAAACGAACAGTAATCTCGCTCACATTCCCACCTGCCGCAGCCTTAAGCACTTCAGCCTTCTTGTCACGGCCCACCATGGGATTGTCTATCGTACGGCGGAGCTCAGGCACAGCGATATAACTCTCAGCGAGAGTCTGCATCTCCTGATATACCTGGTCTTCCACCTTTGACTCTACACTGCATTTAAGCAGAGCCCTGGCATATCTTACCGATATTACTCCTATATCCATACTCTTAACTAATTCTGAATAATGAATAATCTTATCTTATTTCTCAACAGAAACTTCATCCAGCAGTTTGTCAATCAATTCCATCTGGGCGGTTTCACCGCTCAGGTTACGACGAACCACCTTCTCTGCAATCTGGACAGACAACTCTGCTACCTGAGAACGAATCTCCCTTATAGCAGAAGCCTTCTCTGCCTCAATCTGCGACTTTGCCTCTGCAATCAGCTTGTTGGCTTGCTCACGGGCATCAGTCTCAGCCTTGCTTACAATAGAGTCGTGGGTAGTCTTGGCATCCTTAAGTATGTCTGCCTGCTTCTCACGAGCCGCTTGTAACAGTGCTTCGCTTTCCTTCTGTATGTTTGCAAGTTTTTCCTCCGCCTCTTCTGCCTTGCGAAGACTATCGTCAATGAACTGCTTGCGCTCCAATACCATCTTTGAGATGGCTGGAATGCCAACATACCACATGACGATCAGCACGACGATGAAGACAAGCGTCATCCAAAACAGCAAACCTGTACTTGGAATTAATAAATCCATACACTGAATTTAAAATAAGAAATTCTATTTAAATACACATGAATGATACAACCACAGCGAAGAGAGCAACACCCTCAATAAGAGCTGCGGCAATCAGCATATTGGTAAAGAGCTTGCTGATAACCTCTGGCTGACGAGCCATAGCGTCCATAGCACTGCCACCTATTTTACCAATACCAAGACCTGCGCCAATAGCAGCAAGACCTGCACCGACACCTGCACCCAACTTTGCAATACCTGCAGCTGCACCTGCAGCCTGTAAAATAATTGAAATCATAGTTTATAAATTTTAAAGTTATTAATAATTTTGTTGTTTAATATTTATTACTCATCGTGCTCTGCGCGAGCGAGTCCGATGAAAGTTGCACTTAGCATTGTAAACACCATTGCCTGAAGGAAGCAGACGAGGAGTTCCAGACACATCATACATATACTCAGTATGATACTGAAGGTACCCAATCCATACAGCCATCCTTTTGACATCGTTGCACCGACAATGAATATTATACATGTCAGGGCGAGAGCTATGGCATGGCCTGCAAGCATATTAGCGAAAAGACGGATCATCAAAGCGAATGGCTTCGTAAATATTCCAACCACCTCAATAGGAATCATAAGGATCTTTACCGGACCTGGTACGTCTGGCCAGAAGATATCTTTCCAATAATGCTTATTTCCGCTTATCTGTGTTACAATAAAGGTACACAACGCGAGAAAGAACGTTATCGCTATATTGCCTGTAACATTTCCTCCAAACGGTATGAGACCCATAAGGTTACACACAAAGATAAAAAAGAAGGCAGACATCAGATACGGACAATACTTCTCATAGCCCTTGCCTATTCCTGGTTTGATAATCTCATCCTGCACATAGACAAATAACATCTCTACAAGTCCTGTAAAGCCGCTTGGTGCTGGATCTGTAGCCTTATGCCTATGATACCACCGTGAAGCGATCAGAATGCACAATATAAGCACCAAAGCATCAATCAACATATTTGCAACAGTCTTGGTGATTGATATATCAAATGCAACAGGGACATAAGAACCATCCGAAGTTTTCTCTACGATCTTGCCAGCAAACTCACCTTCCTCGGCAAGAGCAAGGTTATAAGGGCCCTCTCGCAGTTCCTTTCCTTCTTCTTCTTCTGCAAACTGAGAACTACTGAATACATGCCAGCCTGTGGAAGTGTACACAATTACAGGCAAATGGATTATTACAGCATTCTCGCCCTCACCAGTGATGTGCCACTCATGAGAGTCCTTCACGTGACCAAGCACAATGCTCGTCGCATTAATCTTCTTACTCTCCTGAGCAGAGGTACCCAATGATAACGTGAGCAACGCCAATATGACGAATATGTTTGCTATATATTTCATTTAATGAATCTGGTTAATCTTTATGTTTAACAAAAAAAATCGTATCATAGACCAACATTATAATATAATATGTACAGAATGTCAGTGCAAAAAACATACGACTAGTACGGTCTTCAACAAGATAGCAGTAAAAGAGACATACAAACATCGCTGTAATGAGTCTCAAGCCTGTACCTCCAAGATACACGTGCATAATACTATCAGGTGAATATTTTGCCACTAGATTCCATATATATATATATATAAGACTAACGAACAGATTATATGATAGAGAGACAATCGTTGAAGTGAAGTTACTCAAAAAAGCACTTACAATAGTCGTAATCAGCAATATAAGCAATACTGACAGGACATACTTCCTTACTATTGTTGTTCTTTCAAGTTCCCCGAACCTTAACATTCAACACAAAGACTTACGTTATTATTAAGCACTTCTACGAATCCACCCGCAATCATAAGTTTGCGAAGTTCACCTCCGGCAACATACTCCACTCTGCCTGCCTGCAAAGACGAAACTATAGGAGCATGGCCAGTAAGTATTTCAAACTCGCCTAGAGTACCCGGTACGCGTACCCTGTCCGTCTCACCGTTATATACGATTTTCTCTGGTGTTATGATTTTAAGTTCAAGCATAATCTCTCTGATTATAATTTATCCTTTAGCAGCCTCAAGCAGTTTTTTACCCTTCTCGATTGCCTGCTCTATGGTTCCGACATTGAGGAAAGCCTGCTCTGGCAAGTCATCAAGTTCACCGTCAAGAATCATATTGAAGCCCTTGATTGTGTCTTCTATGCTAACCATCTCGCCAGGAACGCCAGTAAACTGCTCTGCAACGGCAAATGGCTGTGACAGGAAGCGCTGAACCCTACGTGCACGGTTCACGGTAAGCTTATCTTCATCAGACAGTTCATCCATACCGAGAATGGCAATGATATCCTGCAATTCCTTATACTTCTGCAGTATCTGCTTTACGCGCTGTGCACACTCATAATGCTCCTTGCCTACCACCAGAGGATCAAGGATTCGAGATGTACTTCCCAGAGGATCAACGGCTGGATAGATACCAAGCTGTGCTATGTTTCGTGAAAGTTCCGTGGTTGCATCCAAGTGCGTGAACGTAGTTGCTGGTGCAGGGTCGGTCAAATCATCTGCCGGAACATATACAGCCTGTACAGAGGTGATGGAACCTGTCTTTGTCGATGTAATACGTTCCTGCATTGCACCCATCTCACTTGCAAGTGTTGGCTGATAACCAACGGCTGATGGCATACGTCCGAGAAGAGCAGACACCTCAGAGCCTGCCTGGGTGAAACGGAAGATATTATCGATGAAGAACAAAATATCTCCACCCTTATCACGGAACTCCTCTGCTACAGTCAGTCCAGACAACGCCACAGATGCACGTGCGCCTGGTGGCTCATTCATCTGACCATACACAAGTGTAGCCTGAGACTTCTTAAGTTCCTCTGGATCAACGAGTGATAAATCCCATTTACCCTCTGCCATTGCTTCCTTGAACTTATCGCCGTACTTGATAACACCAGACTCGATCATCTCGCGAATAAGGTCATTACCTTCACGGGTACGCTCTCCTACTCCGGCGAAGACAGAGAATCCATTATTACCACCTTTGGCAATGTTATTGATAAGTTCCATAATGAGCACGGTCTTACCCACACCGGCACCACCGAACAAACCGATCTTACCACCTTTTAGGTAAGGCTCAAGCAAATCGATGACCTTGATACCCGTAGGCAACATTTCCTTTGTAGTAGAAAGTTCCTCATACTTAGGAGCTTCACGATGGATAGGATACGGATTGTCCATAGCTAATGGTTTCATACCATCGATAGGCTGTCCTATCACATTAAGCATACGACCCTTCATCTGCTCACCAGAAGGCATAGAAATAGGTGCGCCGGTAGGAATAACCTCCAAACCACGCTGCAGGCCATCGGTATTGTCCATCGCAACCGTACGCACGGTATCCTCACCAATGTGCTGCTGCACCTCAATAATCAACTCTCTGCCATCAGCTCGCTTTACAACAAGAGCATCATGAATTCTAGGTAGCACTTTCTCAGCCTCCTGTCCATTAGTATCGAAATACACATCGACCACAGGACCAATTATCTGAGATATGTGACCAATAATTTGTGACATAATATTAAAGTATTTAAAGTTAGTCTGTTAAGTTTTTTTGTCTTACTATATTGTTTTTACATAGCCTCGTCGACCAAATTCGTCATATTGGCAGGTTAAATGCATAAACACCTTCTTATTGTACAATTAAATGTAAGGTTGTGACCGCAAAATTAATGAAAACTTTTCAGTATTGCAAATTTTTTTTATAAAAAAACAACTTTTTCGTTAAAATACTTGCAAATTAAAATATTTATAATTAATTTTGCGCACAGATATTTTGATTTCGTTTCTTTTTTCTACCCCTAACGAAATCGCTCATGAGGTCGGTGCGTCCTGCAACGACCTCTATTTTTTTCAAACAAGCATCCCGTACACTTAAAAAAAGAAACATAGTTATAGAAGCGAAGCACAATCTTTTTACGAGTTCTCATCTAAACCAACTAAAATACAACCAATTAAACAGACATCAGCCTCGATTCACAAAATCAAAAAAATAAAGAAACTGCTTTCACGATGCATATTAACAGCTCCCACCATGCAATTACAGTACATGAAGAGAATAGACAAACAGACTCGAAACATGTCAAATTACAAGAAAAAAGGTACTGACTATATAAAAACACCATTAATGGTCCATTGAAATCTATTTCGAATTTAAAGTTATATCATCATTTTATCACATATCATAGTAAACAAATATAAAAAAAGGAGAGATTTTTTTGTCAACTTCACTTTGCAAATATTAAAAATATTGTATTTACGTATTTATTTTCAACAGATTCATTTTGCTGTATTAACTTTTTTTTGTAACTTTGTGGTCGCATTAAAAAGGACCCGTATTATTTCTTACGGAGTCTGTTCATTTAAGGTAAAAACAACTTAATTAAAATACACATAAATTTTATGTATTTCACTTTGTTTATAACCGTAATAATAACGGCTGTTTTTTTAGTGGTAGCGGCTTACATAATGGCAAAGCTGCTCGGTCCACGCACTTACAACAAGGTGAAGGGTGAGCCATTTGAGTGTGGTATCCCTACTAGAGGCACATCTTGGTTGCCTATGCACGTGGGTTACTACCTTTTTGCCATCCTGTTCCTTATGTTCGACGTAGAGACCGTTTTCCTCTACCCATGGGCAGTCGTAGTTAAGAATTTCGGTACCATGGCATTGTTCAGCATTGGCTTTTTCATGCTGGTACTGGTATTTGGCCTGGCTTATGCCTGGAGAAAGGGGGCTTTGGAATGGAAATAAAGAAGCCTTCTATCAAAAACATTCCTTACGAGGAGTGGAAAGACAATGAATCACTTGAGAAAATCATCAACGAGCTTAACGAAGGTGGCGTAAACGTGGTACTTGGCAACCTTGACGCTCTTATTAACTGGGGACGCAGCAACTCTCTTTGGTCTCTTACGTTTGCCACTTCTTGTTGTGGTATTGAGTTCATGGCATGCGGATGCGCACGCTATGACTTTGCGCGTTTTGGATTTGAGGTGACACGTAACTCTCCACGACAGGCTGACCTTATCATGTGTGCAGGAACTATCACACACAAAATGGCACCGGTATTGAAACGTCTGTATGATGAGATGGCAGAGCCTAAGTATGTCATTGCTGTAGGTGGATGCGCTATCTCAGGCGGACCTTTCAAGCAGAGCTACCATGTGGTACGCGGCATCGACGAGTTCCTGCCCGTTGACGTATATATACCAGGATGTCCTCCACGCCCAGAAGCTATTCTCTATGGCATGATGCAGCTGCAACGTAAGGTGAAGGTTGAGAAGTTCTTCGGCGGTGTAAACAAGAAGCAGAAGGACCCAAACCCACTGGTAATCAAGGATATTCCTAAGAAATTCATCGCTGAGATGAAGAAGGGTGTTGACACCTGCGTGAACGCAGTTAAGAAGGAGATTAACGATACATTTAAGTAAGGAGGAAAAACGAGATGAAACTTAACAATATAGAATACTCTTTCAGCGAGTTTGCCGCAGAGATGGCAAAACTCCGCAACGAGAAGCATTTCGACTACCTCGTTACTATTATCGGTGAAGACTTCGGTGAAGGCAACCTCGGCTGTATCTACATAATGGAGAATACTGACACGCACGAGCGTATATCAGTAAAGACCATGGCTGAGAATAAAGGCGAGGATTATGTTATCTATACAGTAACTAATCTTTGGAAAACCGCTGACCTGCTGGAGCGTGAGGTATTTGACTTCTACGGAATAAAGTTCCTCGGACACCCAGACATGCGTCGTCTTTTCCTGCGTAACGACTTTGAGGGCTATCCTTTCCGCAAGGATTTCCAGGCTAAGGAGGGATATTCACTTGAGGACGACAAGGAAGTGGACTGCACATCACAGTACAGCCTTGACGCTGAGGGTAACGTGGTTGAGAAGAAGGTTCCTCTGTTCAAAGAGGATGACTTCGTGATAAACATTGGTCCTCAGCACCCATCAACACACGGTGTGCTGCGACTCGAGACTATCCTCGACGGTGAGACAGTAAAGAAGATCTATCCTCACCTCGGATACATTCACCGTGGTATAGAGAAGATGTTTGAGGAGATGACTTATCCTCAGACTCTGGCAATGACTGACCGTCTGAACTATCTCTCTGCCATGATGAACCGCCACGCTATTTGCGGTGTCATTGAGGAGGCTCTCGGCATTGAGCTGAACGACCGCATCAAGACCATCCGTACAATAATGGATGAGCTTCAGCGTATCGACGGTCACCTGCTGTTCCTCGGATGTTATGCACAGGACCTGGGCGCGCTCACAGCATTCCTGTTCTGTATGCGTGACCGTGAGTATGTACTGAATGCTATGGAGGAGACTACCGGCGGACGTCTTATTCAGAACTATTACAGAATAGGTGGTCTGCAGGCAGACATTGATGAGAACTTCCAGGAGAACGTGAAGAAACTCTGTGCATACCTGAAGCCAAAACTCGACGAATACATGAATGTGTTTGGCGAGAACGTCATAACACACCAGCGACTTGAGGGTGTGGGTGTATTCACAAAGGAGCAGTGCATAGACTACGGTGTATCTGGTTCTAACGGCCGTGCCTCTAACTGGGCAAACGACCTGCGTAAGAACTATCCATACGACATGTATGACAAGGTAGAATGGGACCAGGTTGTTCTTGAGAACGGTGATGCACAGGATCGTTACTATATGCGTATAAAGGAGATAGAGCAGTCTATCAAGATTATAGAGCAGCTTATCGACAACATTCCTGAAGGTGAGTATTACATCAAGCAGAAACCTATCATCAAATGTCCTGAAGGACAGTGGTACTATGCTGTTGAGGGTACAAGCGGTGAGTTTGGCGTTTACCTTGACTCACGCGGTGACAAGTCTCCTTTCCGTATGAAACTCCGTCCTATGGCTCTCTCACTCGTAGGAGCCCTCGACGAGATGCTTCGCGGTACAAAGGTGGCAGACCTTATCGCCGTAGGTGCCGGTCTTGACTATATCATACCTGATATCGACCGTTAACCCTTACACCTTATTATATATATAGACGAAAAACGAAAACGATAATACATTATGTTTGATTTTTCAATAGTTACATCATGGCTGCACGAAATGCTGCTGACAGGCTTCGGTTTGTTTAGCATGCCAGAGTGGCTCGTGCTGACCATAGAGTGTGTGCTTGTAGGTTTGCTCATCATCGTGGGCTATGCGCTGCTCGCCATCGCACTTATCTTCATGGAGCGTAAGGTGTGCGCATACTTCCAGTGCCGCCTCGGTCCTATGCGTGTAGGACCATGGGGACTGCTGCAGGTGTTTGCCGACGTACTGAAGATGCTTATTAAAGAAATCTTCTTTGTTGACAAGGCCGACAAACTTCTCTACGCACTTGCTCCTATACTCGTAATCATAGGTTCTATCGGCGCATTCGCATTCCTTCCTTGGAACAAGGGTGCCATAGTACTTGACTTCAACGTTGGCATATTCCTTTACACTGCTATCAGTGCAATAGGTGTTGTAGGCGTATTCCTTGCAGGATGGTCATCAAACAACAAGTACGGTGTCGTATCAGCAATGCGTGGTGCCGTACAGATGATTTCATACGAGATGTCACTCGGCCTTTGCCTTATCACTGCAACAATACTGACTGGTACCATGCAGGTATCAGGCATCGTGGAGGCACAGCAGGGACCTTTCGGATGGCTTATCTTCCAGGGACACATTCCTGCTATCATAGCTTTCCTCATATTCCTCATTGCAGGTAACGCGGAGGCTAACCGTGGTCCTTTCGACCTTGCAGAGGCTGAGTCTGAGCTTACCGCCGGATATCATACTGAGTATTCTGGTATGGGCTTCGGTTTCTACTATCTGGCAGAGTTCCTTAACCTGTTCATCGTGGCAGGTATGACAACACTCGTATTCCTCGGAGGATGGTGTCCGGTACACATCGGCATCGAAGGTTTTGACGCAGTGATGGACTATATCCCAGGCATCGTATGGTTCCTTGGCAAGGCTTTCGCTATGGTATGGCTCCTTATGTGGATTAAGTGGACATTCCCACGTCTGCGTATTGACCAGATACTGAAGCTTGAGTGGAAATACCTCATGCCTCTTGCATTGCTGAACCTTGTGCTTATGACCGTATGCGTATCATTCAACTTGGTTGGCTCTATATATTCAGGTATAGTTATTGCCGCTGTCATAGCTGTGATATTCGCTGTGATAGTATTACGTGCCATCAAGTTCCGCAGCACATTCGCAAAGGAACAGAAACTTGTCGGTGTTGACATCGCTATAAAGAAAGACAAGTAATTGAACGTTGAAATTGAAAGATAAAAGACAATGGCAAAAAACAATTCATATTTCGGCGGTGTCATAGCAGGTATAAAAACCCTGCTGACGGGTATGGATATCACTATGGGTGAGTATGTCACACCAAAGATAACCGAACAGTACCCCGAGAACCGCAAGACACAGCATATTGCTGAGCGTCACCGCGGCACACTTGTAATGCCTCATGATGAGAACGGCAAGAACAAGTGTACAGCATGTACGCTCTGCGAGAAGGCTTGTCCTAATGGCAGTATAAAAATCGTATCGCAGATGGTAACTACTGCTGACGGCAAGAAGAAGAAACTCCTTACCGACTATCAGTATGACCTCGGCGACTGCATGTTCTGCCAACTTTGTGTAAACGCCTGCAACTTCGGCGCCATCAAATTCGTTAAAGACTTTGAAAACGCGGTATTCAACCGTGACGCTCTGAAGCAGCACCTGAACATTCCACCTACAGAAGAGGAAATGGCACAGTATGCTGAGAACGCCAAGGTAGCAGCAGAGAAAGCTGCGGCAGAAGCTGCAAACAAGGCTGCAGAAGGCACTAATGTTGAACCTAAAAAAGAGGAGGCATAATAATCATGGCAAATATAATCGTATTCGCTATAATAGCTGTAGTAATTATCTGCGCTGCTATCTTCTCTATTATGACAAAAAGCATAATGCGTTCCGTAACGGCATTGTTGTTCGTGCTTTTCGCCATAGCTGGAATATATTTCCTACTCGACTACACTTTCCTCGGTACGGCACAGCTTAGCATCTACGCCGGCGGTATGACGATGATTTACATCTTCGCAATACAGCTTATCTCTAAGCGTCGTCTGCAGGGTCTGAAGGAAAAACTTGACATCAAGAGACTCGGCATCGCCGCACTTGTCGCTGTAGTAGGACTGGCAACAGTCGTCACTGCACAGCTGAAGTCTGAGTTCTTTGACAAGTTCTGTACCGTACAGGACGTCGAGGTTCCTATGGAACAGATAGGCACAACCCTGATGGGTTCAGAGAAGTATCAGTATGTGCTTCCATTCGAGTTCATATCAATCTTCCTCCTTGCGTGCATCATCGGAGGACTTGTAGTTTCACGTAATCAAAAGGAGGATAAATAAGTATGGTACCAGTACAATGTTTCTTCGTGCTTAGCGCGATACTATTCTTCATAGGCGTATTCGGTTTCGTAACACGCCGCAACATGATTGCGATGCTCGTTAGCATAGAGTTGGTGCTCAACGCCGTTGACATCAATTTCGCTGCTTTCAACCGTCTGCTCTATCCTGAAGCAATGGAGGGAATGTTCTTCACTCTGTTCTCTATCGGCATAAGCGCAGCAGAGAGCGCAGTGGCTATCGCAATAATCATCAATGCTTACCGTCACTTCAACAGTGATTCTGTGACAAGCATACAGAATATGAAATTATAATTGGTTAAACCTTCAAAAATAGAAAACAATGGAATTCGGTTATACAATTGGTATACTTCTTCTACCTCTGCTTTCATTCTTGATAATCGGTTTGACTGATTATTTCAGAGGTAAGAAAGGCTGGTCGCACATGGCTGCAGGTATCATAGGCACCTGCTCACTCGGGCTGGTGACAATACTGAGCTACATCACGGCCTTCCAGTATTTCAGCATGGATCGTCTGGCTGACGGCACTTTCGCTACTGTAGTACCTTATAACACTACATGGTTGCCACTCGGTTCACTTCACTTCGACCTCGGCATACTGCTCGACCCTATTGCGGTCATGATGCTTATTGTCATCTCAACAGTATCGCTGATGGTACATATCTACTCATTCGGCTATATGCACGGAGAGAAAGGTTTCCAGCGCTATTACGCTTTCCTTTCACTCTTCACATTCTCAATGTTGGGACTGGTGGTAGCTACCAACATCTTCCAGATGTATATGTTCTGGGAGCTTGTAGGTGTAAGCTCTTATCTGCTCATCGGCTTCTACTACCCACTGCAGGCTGCTGTCCACGCTTCTAAGAAAGCGTTTATAGTAACACGCTTCGCCGATATGTTCTTCCTGATTGGTATCCTCATCTTTGGATTCTACACAGGTTCATTCAACTTCTCATTCACTGGTACTGAGATTATCGGCGACGCAGCAAACACATTCACACTCTGTAATGCCGACAAGGCTTGGGCTGCAGGTGGTTTAATACTGCCTACCGCTCTTGTACTGATGTTCATCGGTGGTGCCGGTAAGTCTGCAATGTTCCCACTTCACATCTGGTTGCCAGATGCGATGGAAGGTCCAACACCTGTATCTGCGCTCATCCATGCTGCTACGATGGTGGTAGCTGGTGTGTTCCAGATTGCACGTATGTTCCCACTGTGGATAGACTACGCACCAAACCATCTTTCCATAGTAGTCGTAGTTGGTGCTTTCACAGCCTTCTACGCTGCAGCGATAGCATGTGCACAAAGCGACATCAAGCGTGTGCTGGCATTCTCTACAATATCACAGATTGCATTCATGATGGTTGCGCTTGGCGTATGTCTGCCAGGACATCATGGAGAAGGTGTTATTGACAATCACGGTTCATTAGGCTATATGGCATCAATGTTCCACCTCTTCACCCACGCTATGTTCAAGGCTTGTCTGTTCCTCGGAGCAGGTTGTATCATACATGCCGTACACTCTAACGAGATGTCAACAATGGGTGGTCTGCGTAAGTACATGCCAATAACCCACGCTACATTCCTTATCTCTTGTCTTGCCATCGCAGGTATCCCATTCTTCTCTGGATTCAGTTCAAAGGATGAGATAATATCAGCATGCTTCGCATACTCTCCTATCTGCGGATGGTGGATGACAGCCGTAGCAGCTATGACAGCATTCTATATGTTCCGTCTGTACTACGGTATATTCTGGGGTACAGAGAACAAGGAACTTCATGCTCAACACACTCCACACGAGGCACCTTGGACAATGACATTCCCACTCATATTCCTCAGCATCGTGACCGTTGGCGTAGGTATCTTCACCACGCTCGGAGGATTCCTTGGATGGGACTGGGCATCATTCGGTTCACTCGTAACAGCAAGCGGCACAGCTTACACCATTCATTTCGACCCTGTAATTGCTGCCACTTCAACTGTAATCGCAGTCTGCTCTATCGCTCTTGCCACTTACATCTACAAGGGTGAGACACAACCTATAGCAGACAAGATGTACTCTCTTGCACCACGTCTCCATCGTTGGGCTTACAAGCGCTTCTATATGGACGAGGTTTACCAGTTTGTAACACACAAGATACTGTTCCGTTTCGTTTCCACTCCTGTGGCATGGATTGATGAGCACATAATCAACGGCTTCATCGACTTCACCGCATGGGGCGCAAATGCCGGAGGCGAGAGCATACGTACCACACAGGATGGCGATGTACGCGACTACGCTACATGGTTCATCTGCGGTGCAGTGGCTCTGACATTATTCTTGATATGTCTATAAATTATTAATTGATTATTAATTATTAATTTTCTCACAAGATGAGTATATTAACATTATTCGTAATAATACCTGTACTGATGTTGGCAGGCCTATGGGCTGCACGCAACGTCAATCAGGTGCGTGGCGTGATGGTGGCAGGCGCATCCTGTCTCGTAGCACTCAGCGTGTGGCTCACAATAGACTTTATCGGTCAGCGTGCAGCAGGCAACACAGCTGAAATGCTATACACATATTCACATGTTTGGTTTGCGCCACTTAACATAGCATACGCTGTAGGTGTTGACGGCATCAGTGTTGTGATGCTGCTGCTCTCAAGCATAATAGTATTTACCGGCACATTCGCTTCATGGAAACTGCAGCCACTCACAAAGGAGTTCTTTATGTGGTTCACCTTGTTGTCAACAGGTGTGTATGGCTTCTTCATCTCCATCGACATGTTCACTATGTTCATGTTCTATGAGGTTGCCCTGATTCCTATGTATCTCCTTATCGGTTACTGGGGCTCAGGCAAGAAGGAGTACGCAGCAATGAAACTGACATTGATGCTTATGGGTGGTTCTGCCCTGATCATCATAGGATTAGTCGGCATATACTTCTTCAGCGGTGCCCAGACAATGAACATCCTTGACATCGCACATCAGTCAAACGGTGCAATGATGATTCCTGTTGAGATTCAGAAGGCTCTGTTCCCATTCGTCTTCATCGGCTTCGGTGTCTTGGGTGCATTGTTCCCATTCCACACATGGTCTCCTATCGGTCACGGCTGTGCGCCTACATCTGTGTCAATGTTGCACGCTGGCGTATTGATGAAACTGGGTGGCTACGGATGTTTCCGCATAGCAATGTTCCTGTTGCCACAGGCTACCAATGAGCTCGCATGGATATTCCTTATCCTCACAACATGCTCAGTTGTATATGGTGCATTCTCTGCATGTGTGCAGACCGACCTGAAGTTTATCAACGCATATTCTTCCGTGTCACACTGCGGACTCGTACTCTTTGCCTTGCTGATGATGACAAAGGTATCATGCACTGGTGCTATTCTGCAGATGCTCTCTCACGGATTGATGACAGCACTCTTCTTCGCACTCATCGGTATGATATACGGCAGAACCCACACACGTGACATCCGTGAACTCGGAGGACTCATGAAGATTATGCCATTCCTCTCTGTTGGATACGTAATAGCAGGTCTTGCAAACCTCGGTCTGCCAGGTTTCTCTGGATTCATTGCTGAGATGACCATCTTTGTTGGTTCGTTTGAAAATGCAGACACATTCCATCGTTGCTGCACAATCATTGCATGTACATCTATCGTTGTGACTGCGGTTTACATACTACGTACCGTTGGCTTCATTCTTTATGGCAAGGTTACCAATCCACACTATGAGGAACTGACTGACGCTACATGGGACGAGAAGTTCGCTGTATGTTGCCTCATAGCCTGTGTGGCAGGACTCGGATCTTTCCCTATATGGGCAAGTCACGTGATCGAGAATGGTGTTGCTCCGATATTACAGAACCTCGCCGCACTCTAATTGGAAGAAAGTAGAAAGGATGAAGGAATAAGTTTTCCCAAGAAATAAACTTTAATCCATAGTCCATAATCCATAATCCATAAAAAAATGAATTACAGTCAATTTCTATATATGATACCAGAAGCCATGCTCATGGCTATATTGGTAATTGTATTCATAGCAGATTTCTGCTCAAGCAAGCAGACAGAGCGCAAGTGGTTCAACCCACTCGTATGCATACTGCTTCTTGCACAGTTGATCATCAGTTTTACTCCTTTAGGTGGTTCAGAAGGTGCAAATCTGTTCGGAGGTATGTATAATGCAACTCCTGCTGCAAACATGATGAAGTCAATACTGACGTTTGGTACACTCATCGTTGTCATGCAGGCACGCAACTGGCTTACCAATACAGATGCAAAACTGACAGA
>JAEEGF012244679.1_pt1 | contig 20941 bp, 18 predicted proteins | sample 9134171 | NCBI WGS metagenome assembly JAEEGF01 (sample SAMN16246542, study PRJNA631951) | gut metagenome | biome: gut microbiome; feature: rumen; material: AP-attached | host: Bos | place: Iran: Karaj | collected 2018-10
CATATAAGATGTAAACGTAAATGCCGTGGAGGAACTGTATGCAAATTGAAGGACTCAAGGTAACGGATTACATCAAAACAGAAGGTGCCAACGACCAGCTTATGGGCGTGGGAACCAGCGGTATCAAGGACGATAAAAAAGCAAATTTAAACAAGGAACTTAGAGCACTGTCGGTGGACAATGCATTTTATAACAATACGGGAAAGATGACTGATGAAGATTTCACCAAAGAGGTGAATGAGGCATCAGCTCTTGGTATGTCTACAATTGATAAGGTAAAGAATGTGGAAAGAGCCTGGGATGAAGAGGCTACCGCAAAGACCCGTGAGGATGGCTACGACCCAATGGATATGGAGCCAGATACACTTATTACGGTTGTAGACGAAATCAAAATGAATTTGGCAAAGGCCGGCGCAGACATCTCCAAAATGGGCGGTCTTTCTGATTCTGAGATAGAAGCAATGTCTGGCTCTATTGCACAGGCAGTGGCTATGACAAATGATATGTCAGATACTCTTTCTGTAGAGGCACAGGCATATCTTGTAAAAAATGAATTGGAGCCAACCATCACAAATATTTATAATGCCCAGTATTCTGCTCCAGCAAAGGTATTGGAAGAGACAAATGATTATGAAATCATAAGTCTTATTGAATTAGTTGAAAGCAAGGTTGATTCACTTATAGATGAAATCGAAAGTGAACAAGAAGAGTTTGCGCGAATACCAATGCCCCCTGTGGATTTAAAAAACATGGTGGCAACCATGATGAAACAAGATGTTCCTGTAACTAAGGAACATCTTGAGTACATGGTCCAACTGGGACAGTATGAAAAACCATCAGAAGAAAATATCGTAAATGCGATATCAGATATTGTAGCTGAAGGTAAGGAACCAACAGATGCCTACTTAATCGAAGGCTATTCATTAATGGACCAGGCCAAGAAGACTTTTGAAGAAGTAATGGGTATGGATGTTAATGATTTGCCATCTATTACAGCACAGCGCCAGCTTACAGAAATACAGCTTACTATGACAGTAGAGGCCACTTTTACAATGATGAAAAATGGTGTCACTGTAAACACAAATGATCTCTCAGATTTGTTAGACAAGCTTAAGCTTCAGGAAACAAATCTTCTTCAGATATTAATGAAGGCCGAAAACGGCGAAAAGACACAATCTAATGTAAATCTTTTTAAGGAAGTAATGAATGAGATGGCAGATATTCAGTCTGCCCCAGCAGCTGCCTTTGGAAGATTTGCAAATATCGGAATGGAAACATTCTCCTATGTACATGAGGTCAGTGTATCTGTAACTGCTGAATACTCTCGTATGGAAATGACCTACGAGGCAGTTGGTACAGAAGTGCGTAAAGACCTTGGTGACAACATAAATAAGGCTTTTAGAAACGTAGATGATATTCTGGCTGATTTAGATATTGAAGCAACGGAATCAAGCCAGAAGGCGGTACGTATTTTGGCATACAATGAAATGGAAATCACTGCAGAGTCGGTAACATCTATGAAGGCACAGACTGAATTGGTAAGTCGTACATTTAAGAGTATGACTCCTTCTGTTGTGGCAGAAATGATTAAGAGGGGAGATAATCCTCTTGATATGACAATGAACGACCTGAAGGCAAAGGCTGAATCAATTAAGGCCGAAATGGGAAGCACATCTGATGAGGAAAGCTTTGCAAAATTCCTTTGGAAGGCTGAGCATAATGCTGATATTAATGAAGAGGAGCGAAATGCCTATGTAGGTGTTTATAGACTTCTTCATCAAGTGGAAAAGTCCGACGGAGCAGCCATAGGTGCGTTGATAAGTCAGGGTTCTGAGGTAACACTTAGGAATCTTATGACAGCTGTACGCTCCAGCAAGCATACTGGAAAGGAATACGAAATCAATGATAAGTTTGGATCTCTTGATGAAATGGTTGTAAGAGATTTGTCCATAACTGAGCAGATTGAAAAGGTATTCCTAACCAACAGATGTCGTGATGCTAAGGAAGCTATGACTCCAGCTAAGATGCATATTCTTGGAGAGGATAATATCCTTAATATGAATCCGGATCAGTTTGCTGCAGCCATGGAGACAGATGTAAAAACAGAACAGCTTCAGGAGAGTGCATACAATAATTATGTAACTAATCAGCTGAAGGAAGCTATGAATCTGAATGAAGAGATTGAATCTGTTCTTCAGCAGTTTAATATTCCTACAACAGCAAATATGATTTCAGCAGTGCAGGCGCTGATGCAAAACAGCAACACTGTTGTGAAGGATTTGTATGGAAGAGCGGCAAAACAGCAGGATATGTCAATAGAGGATTTGATTGATTTGGCATACAGCAGATTTTCAGATGCTTGTCATACACCAGAGGATATGGCTGATGCTGAGGAAGCCTTAGGCACTCTTGCAGAAAATGTAATGAAGACCATGGTGGAAATGGAAGATGTGCGAACGGTAGACCTTGATGGAATGAAGCTGGTGATTCAGCAGTCAAAGGCTATTCAGGAAATGGCAACAAGTGGCGAAACATATCACATTCCTATTATGGTTGCAGACGAAGCTGGAAATATGAATCTAAGAATCGTAAGAGGAGATGGGGAATCAGGTCTTATAAAGATGGCTCTTTATCTGGAGTCTACAGGAACAATTGGAACTACCTTCCATTATGAAGCAGGGGAAGTAAGGGCCAATGTGGAATGTGAGACCTCAGAAATGCGAGAAAGATTTGAAAGCAAGGCAGAAATGATTTCTCAGATTATGGAAGAAACCACAGGATTTAGTTTCAGTTTTTCATTTACCCGTGAGGTTGGAATAAGTGTAAATGATATTTACAACTGGCAAATGGGTAATTTCAAACCAGTAGAAAACCGTGATAATAAAGCACAGACAGAGGCTCTTTATAACATAGCTAGAGGATATTTAAACGTTATAGGAGAAATGTTCTGATAAATGTTCGGTTAATTTTTAATGGTTTGAACCGATAATAAAAATGTAAAGGCAGGGATGCTCTTTATAAATTTAATACACCGCACGGATGCTAGACTTTTGATACGGCTTTAGGAGGCGACTATGAGAATCAACAATAACATGTCAGCGGTGATTACTAATAACAAACTTCTCGGTACCGAAGGTTCCCTTTCAGATGTAATGGAAAAGTTAAGCTCTGGATTTAGCATTAACCATGCATCAGACAATCCATCTGGTATTGCCATTGCCGGCAAAATGCAGGCTCAGATTGACGGACTTGACCAGGCATCTACAAATGGATCTGACGGTATTTCTGTTTTACAGACAGCTGAAGGTGCTCTTAACGAAGTTACAGAGATGATTCAGAGAATGCGAGAGCTTTCAGTTCAGGCTGCAAATGGAACAAACTCAGATGCTGAGCGCGAGGCGATTCAGCAGGAAATCGATTCACTATTATCCGAAATCGACAGAGTTTCACAAACAACAGAATTCAATAAGATTAATCTTTTGGATGGAACACTGGATTGCAGAACATATGGAAACAATGCTACAAGAATAGCTACATCCAATACTGTTGCTGCGGGAATTTATAGATTAAGGATAGACGAAGCAGCAGAGCGAGCATTAGCAGATTTTTCATTAGCAGGAGATAATTTTTCACAGAGTTTTGATAACACATACTCTAGAGTGGAGACAACACATAATGTTTCTACACCAGCTACTGCAACCAACTATAAGGATTTCATCGATCAGACAAGATGGGAAACTATTACAAGAGATTATTCTGACCCGGCAGGAACAGTCACAACTACTACAGGTATAAAGAATGGATTAGGATTATCAGGATCCATTTCCATTAATGGTTATCCAATGACCTTCGCTCAGGGCGAATCTGGTGAAAGCGTTTATGGAAAACTTCGTATGGCCTGCGAAAAAGGTGGCGCTGTTATATCAGATTTTGATGCAGCAGGTGGTCTGAAAATCAGGTCCTACAAGTATGGTGCAGATGCAGAACTAAAGGTTGAGTTTTCAAGCGTTGAATTTGCAAGTGCATTAGGATTTACCGGCTCTCTTGATACAGATCCATCCGGTGCAACATTACCAAGAATTAACAATGTGGGTAAGGATGCAAAGATAGTTCTATATAAGAACAATTTAAATGATGCTGGAACCCCTGTTGAATCATTATATGGACAGCAGGCAACCTATAAGACAGAAGGAAGAAGAGTTATTGTCACAGATACAAAGGGATTCGAAATGTCATTTTTGGCAGACGATGGCTTTGTAGGTGAGATTACATTTAATGTAACAGATATTGGTTCAATGGCATTGCAGGTAGGTGCAAACGAAGGCCAGAGCATGAAGGTTAGAATCGCATCAGTTAGTACAGAGTTTATGTACATTGATGACGTAGATGTAACCCGTGCCCAGGGACCTGAGGATGCAATGGATGCCCTTGAAAGCGCATTAGGCTACGTTACAACAGTTCGTTCGCAGCTTGGTGCTTATGAAAACAGATTGGAACATACAACAAAATCTTTGGATGCAACAGAAGAAAATATGACATCTGCCATTTCTCGAGTAGAGGATGCCGATATGGCAACAACAATGGTTGAATATACAAAGTTAAATGTTTTGGAACAGGCAGGTGTATCAGCACTGGCACAGGCTAATGAGTTACCTCAGTTGGCACTCCAGTTGCTACAGTAGCAGGATTAAATCGTCCTTAGCCAAATTCATTTTCTGATGAACCTAGATTTGCACTTAATAGGAGAGAAAGTAAATGAACAAAGATAAGATTTCGGCTTTTACCTTGAAAATAGCGTCTAGCAATGGATGTGGATTAATCTCAATTCTTTACGATATTTATGGAGAATATGAGCAGGATGCGCTAGACCAATTTGCAGCTGGCCAAGTGGATGATGCCATTGTTGCACTGAAGAAATGTGCAGAGGTAGTCAATCACCTCCAGAAGGATTTAAATTTTAATTACAGGGTAAGTTCAAATCTGTACGCGCTATACGATTATGTACAGCGAAATGTGTCAAAATCCATATATAAGGCAAATGAAGAAGGTTTATTGGAAGCCAAAAAGGTAATGGATGAATTAGGAGATGCGTTTGACCAAGTGGCTAAGAAGGATTCTTCCGCACCAATAATGCAGAATACACAGTACGTTAGAGCTGGCGTTACCTATGGAAGGGAGGCACTAAATGAGAGCCTAATGGGTAATGGAACCAGTCGAGGCTTTTGGGCATAAATACAATTGAATATTATAGAAAAAGAGATTTCCGTAAATGGGAATCTCTTTTTTAATGTTTTGTTATACAAAGTATCGGTAGACTTATACAACAGATAATGGATGGCATTTATCTAGAATATGAATTCTTAACAAAAAACCAAAAAGTGAAATCATACAAAAAATATTATAGCGTGGTTTGCTATGTATCTTTTCTAGGCCAGCTCCTATAATTCCAACTCGAAAAGGAGGTGGAAGAAACGCATACGTTTTATACTTGGAGCCTTTTGACAGTGGCAAACCTATTTGATGCCAGGAATTATAAGGTTCCAAATGAGCTGATCATTTTGGGATACGTTGCAGGATTGTTTCTGAATATACAAACATCCTTGTGGTCAGGATTATTACTTTTCATATATAAAGCCCTAATACCTATTCTAATTCTGTGGCTGCTTTATCAGGTTAGAGCTATAGGGGCTGGCGACATTAAGTTATTTTCTGTTATGAGCACATTAGTGGGTTTAAAGCTTACAACAGATGTGATGATTGCCTCGGTGATGCTTGCTGGCATCGCAATATGTGGACTTTTTCTATATGAAAAGAAAATAAAGCTGAAAAGAAAATTACACTATTCTTTCTATTTGACGGCTGCGTTTTTTTTACTCCAGCTAACAAGGTGAAAAGAATGGAGTGAATTTTATGACAACATTAAATATTGCTTTATGTGATCTGGATTCAGATTACATTTTAAGATTTGCCAACTACCTTATGACGAAAATAAATATCGGTGTTCATATCTTTACGACACCGGAGGGATTCTTCTCAGATGAAACTGATTTTGATGTGACACTATTAACAGAAGAGTTTCAGGAAATAGCGGGATTTCGTCCCAAGGGAACAGTTGGCCACAAATACATCCTAACAGAGGATTCCAGTAAGGAAGAGATTGATTACATTTATAAGTTCCAGGCTGTGGACAATATTCTAGATGTAATCGAGGAACTAAATGAAGCAAATAGGCGAAATGTTGGTAGAAGAGTTTCTAATGGAAAATCTAAATTAGTGGGAGTGTATTCCCCTATCGACCATGAATTGCAGCTGCCATTTTCTATGGCACTGGGTCAATCTTACAGAACCGAAGGAAAGGTTTTGTTCTTGGATTTGGAAGAGATTTCTATAATGCCAAAATTAATTGGCAGAAATTGTGAAAGAAATCTTATGGATCTTCTTTATTTAATCAATACCAACGAGGGAACAAATGTGGATTTATCAGAATATGTGAGAAGTTTCATGGGCTTTGATTATATTGAGCCATTTTTGAACCCTAACGAAATCAGTGAAATAGATGAGAATACCTGGGACATGCTTTTTAATATGCTAGAGCAGACAGAGTATAGCGTTGTTGTTATTTTGTTTGGAAGAGCGATTAATGGTTTTTCAAAGAGTATTGAAAGACTTCATAAGCTGATTGTCTTAGGTCGTCCCGGTGACTATTTCAAAAAAGGCCAGGAGATCTTCCTTGATTACCTGGATAGAATTAGCCTTCAGGTTCCTGTAGAGAATATTATTCTTCCTATGTCAGCTGGAAATTTATCTGATGGAACATATCAATTAGAGGAACTGTTGCAGGGAAATTTAGGAGTATTTGTAAAGAAACTAATGACTGAAAACCAAAAACAAGTAGTAGAGAATTATGCATAACATAGAAGAAGAGATACGTCAGGAGGTAATGAATGAAATTGATTTATCTTATGACGTTACAGATGATGAGATACTACAGCTAATAAAAAATAAAATCATGGAAAAATCTAAAACTATTCCAGTTTCACTTATCCAGCGTCAGCAAATAGAAAATCATGTTTTCAATTCTCTTCGCAAGCTGGATGTACTGGAAGATTTATTAGCTGATGAAGAAATTACAGAAATAATGATAAATGGACCTGACAATATTTTTATTGAAAAGAATGGTCAGGTCAAGCATTGCGCCGAAAGGTTTTCATCAGAGGAAAAGCTAAATGACATTATTCAAAATATAGTTGCAAGTGCAAACAAAATTGTTAACGAATCAAATCCTATTGTAGATACGAGGCTTGAGGATGGAAGTCGAGTCAATATTGTTCTAAAGCCTGCAGCGGTAGATTACAGCATTATCTCCATTAGAAAGTTTCCAAAGGAACAAATGACTATGGAAAGGCTACAGAGCTTTGGATCAATAGAAAAAGAACAGGTGGAGTTTCTAAAGGACCTGGTGGAAAGCGGATACAACATTTTCGTTTCTGGTGGTACAGGTAGCGGTAAAACATCTTTTTTGAATGCATTAGGAGAATTTATTCCTAGTGATGAAAGAGTTATTACTATTGAAGATTCTGCCGAGCTTCAGTTAAGAAATGTGGAAAATCTGGTTCGTCTGGAGGCTAGAAATGCAAACCTGGAAGGCAAAAATGAAATCAGTATAAGAGATTTATTGAAATCTAGTCTCCGCATGAGGCCAGATAGAATCATCGTAGGAGAGTGTCGTGGACCGGAGGCGTTGGAAATGCTACAGGCTTTCAATACAGGCCATGATGGTTCTTTGTCCACAGGTCATAGTAACTCCTGCAAGGATATGCTTTCTCGCCTAGAGACTATGGTTCTAATGGGGGCGGAAATCCCCCTTGCTGCAATAAGGCAACAGATTGCAGCAGGAATAGATGTGATAGTCCAATTGGGAAGGCTGAGAGATAAGAGCAGAAAGCTTATAGAAATTGCTGAAATTGTTGGGATAGAGGCTGGAGAAATCAAGCTTAATACTCTTTACAAATTTAGAGAAACCGGTGAGGAAAATGGAAGGATTACAGGCCAATGGGAAAAAATGGGAGATTTAATACATACAGAAAAATTAGTGGCAAGTGGAAAGATCTAATTCCATTCTTTCAAGCACTGGGAATCAGTGTGATAGTAGCGTTTTTATTTTATAAATCAATCTACGGCATCCTTTCAGGATTATTAATAGTTCCTTTTTGGTTAAAGCTTAAATCAGAAGAAATAGAAGCTGAAAAAAGAGGAAGATTATCTGCAGAGTTTAAGGAATTTATGATGCTGATTGTGGCATCTTTACAAACCGGATATTCACTGGAAAGAGCCATCAAACAATCGGAAGTGGAGCTACATAAGCTGTACCCCAATGGATGTATTATTGCAGGACCAGTCCACATACTTAATCAAAAAATTGCAATGAATGTACAGCTAGAAAAAGCTTTCTTTGAATTTGCAAAGGCTATAGAGCTTGAAGAGGCTCTCAGTCTGGCGGAGATTATTTCCTTTGCCAAAAGAAGTGGTGGAAATTATGGAAAACACATAAGAGATACAGCTTTGAAAATAGAGGAAAACATTCTAATAAAGCAGGAGATTGAAACTATCACAACTGAAAAAAGGCTGGAATTAAAGGTAATGTGCATTATGCCAATAGGAATACTTGCCTATATTTCTCTTACATCACCTGATTTTATTGCTCCACTATATGGAAATGTTTTAGGAGCAGGGTTGATGAGCATTTGTTTGATAGTGTATGGCGCTTTGATAATTCTTGGAAGAAAAATAATTGATATTAAGATCTAAAAATGGGAGGCGGGATGTCTTGCAAAAAAGTCATGATTTAACTAAAAAGCAGTTAATAGAAATACTGATAGTAACCATAATTCTCGGATTAGGGATATTAATATATGACTTCGTAAATACGAATTTTGATGGAACTATAAAAAGAAAAGATGCAGGCAAAGGGAATATTTCAGAAGGTTTAAGGCTGGAGTTTTTAGATCAAACTAAAGATTTAGAAATAGATGTATCTGATAGAAGATTATCCGATGACCAGATAGAAAAAAGCTTTGATATGGCAATCAAAGAAATAGAAGGTACATATCTTGGAGTAAATAAAGATGCCAATAATGTTACCTATGATTTGGATTTACGAAGCGAATATGTAGATGGTCTAATTAGTGCTCAGTGGAAACTATCTCCATACGGAATTATTTCATCAGAAGGAAAACTAAAGGTAGAGAACATTCCTGAGGATGGAGAATTGATAAATATTACAAGCACACTTTTTTATGAGGAACAGGAAAGAATCTATTCATTTTCAGTGTTTGTTAATCAAAAAAGTTTAGATACATTAGATGGACAGCTAGAGGCTATAAATCGTGCTGTAGAGAAAAAGGATTTAAAAACAAGAGATAAAAAGTATTTAAAGCTTCCCGATGAAGTAGAAGGTATAAAGCTCATTTGGAAGCGAAGGATGAAATACAGAGGATTGCAAATTATTCTTCTTGGGTTTGCTGCAGTAGGAGCTCTTTTATATGGGAAAAGGCTTGATAGAAAAAAAGAAGCTAAAAAGCGTGCAGAAGAGATGGAAAAGGATTACCCACTCATTGTTAATCAACTTTCTATTTTGATGGGGGCAGGAATGAGTTTTAGAAAAGCCCTTGAGAGAATAGTTAAAAGGTATTCGGATGGTTTAAATAATGGGCAGGAAAAAAGACCTGGATTTGAAGAAATTCTTAAAACCTACAGAAAGATTGTAGATGGTAAAGGCGAGATACAGGCCTTGGAAGAACTTGGTAAAAGTAGCGAATGCAAGGAATATAGAAAGCTATCCATGCTACTGGTTCAGAACCTGAAAAAGGGTTCTAAGGACCTTTTGGAATCACTTGAAAAAGAGGAAAGTGCTGCCTTTGAAATGAGAAAACAGCGAGCTCTAAGATTAGGTGAGGAGGCTTCCACAAAGCTTTTAATCCCTTTGGCTGGAATGCTTTTTATAGTGATAGTTGTGCTGATTGTTCCAGCACTAATGCAGGTAAATTGAGATTTGATATAGAAAGAGGAAAGAAATGAATTTATTAATGCTTAGAATAAAAAATAGTTTATATAGATTTGTGAAAGAGGAAGATGGAGTAGGAACCGTAGAGATGATTCTTATTCTGGTTGTATTAATTGGACTTGTTCTAATTTTTAAGGACAATCTGAATTCATTGGTGGAGAGCCTGTTCAAAACAATTAATGCTCAGGCTAAAAGAATTTAGTGGCAAAGGGTTCCCTGTCTGTATTTTTTGCAATGATTCTTGTATCCATTATGTGTGTTCTTTTCACCATGGGCGAATGCGTAAGACTATATGAGATTCAGAATTTTGCAAAACAGGATACAGATATGGCAGTCGAAAGTACCTTTTCAGAGTACAACCCTTACCTTTGGGCAAACTACAAGATTCTTGCTATAGATTTAGGCTACGGTTCTATGAATGAAGGACCAGGAATAATGGAACAAAAAACCTATGATTACTGTAGGTTTAATACCAATTTAGATAACGGCTACAACTTTTTCGGATTATCAGTAGATAGTTGTAGTACAAGAGACTATTCCCTTCTTACTGATGAAAAAGGAGCAGGCGTAATTAGCCTTGGTATAAAGGCCTCCAAGCAGGAAATGGCCTCTCAGATAATTGATGGAATACAAGGTCATATTGATAGTGTAAATAATATCGAAAAGATACCTGTGGAAGAGAAAGCTAGGGCTGCCAAAGAATCACTTAATAATGCAAAGGAAGCCCTTGAAGAGGAAAAAAGAAAGGCCAGAGAGAGCAAGGCTGATGATACAGTGGCTACCGATTATCCAGAGCCTGGTGAAGTGGAGGATAATCCGTTAGATGCATTCGATTTATTAAAAGAATCATTTTCTAGAGGGGTGCTAGCAACTGTTATAAATACAGATAAATTATCTGATTCATCAGTGGAAAATATTGGAGCATTGCCCTCACATAGAAAGCTGCTAGAAGGAACAAGGGATATAGAAAATGGCTATTCTCTGGTGGATAAAGCCTTGTTCATTGATTATCTGATGACAAATTATAGTTATTTTGGAAGTGACATAAATCATGATGGTCTAAAGTATGAGGTGGAATATTTATTGTCAGGTAAAGGCACAGACCCTCAGTGCTTGGCATCAGTGGTAGAGCAAATTTTAATCGTGAGGGAATGTGCCAATTATAAAACCATCTTAAATAATCCTTCTATGGTGGCACAGGCAGGAGCAATCGCGGAAACATTAGCAGGATTTACTATGAACCCTGCAATCGTGGAGGCAGTAAAGTATGGAGTGATAGGTGCCTGGGCATACGCAGAGGCTGTTTTAGACGTTCGCCTTCTGCTGAGTGGCGGAAAGGTAGCACCTATAAAAACGCTAGATCAATGGACATCTGATATATGGCATTTATCAAAGGTGACTAATGTAAATTTCAAGGCAAAGGACTGTGGCTCGGGCACAGGCTACAAGGAATATCTTATGGCATTTCTGGCTCTTCGTTCTAATGAAAAATTAGCAATGAGAGCTCTGGACATAATGGAAAACGCACTTAATTCAACTGAAGATTACAAGGAAACCAAGGTAGACAATATGCTTTGGGCAGCGGATATGGAGCTTACATATTCTGCTGAGGAAAAGTTTTTATCACTGTTTGCTGGAGGAAATGCTAAAAGAGGAGAGATTGGAAAATATTATTTTGTTACCAGTAAATCAATATCTTATTAAACAGAAAGGAGGTGTAAAAAGGTGTCTCTTGCAACGAAAAAAGACAGGAATTCATTTGCACAGAATTCCAGGAGTTTATCCTCCAATAAAAAACGTTACTATAAACATTTCTTGAGTCTTATGAAAGTGACCCGGATTCAAGATCAACCTTACGGAAAAATTTCTATTACCCCAAAAGAGATGCCTTTTTATGCCTCCTTCAAAAAAGCCAGCTATACAATCGAGGCAGCAGTTATATTGCCATTATTTATTACGTTGATGGTATTTGGAATGTTTATTATCCGAATGCTTCAGGTTCAGTCCGGGGTGCAGCAGTCGCTGAATAATACCAGTAGAGAAATGGCTGTAACCCTTGGGAATATGGCAAATTTGGGTGAATCTGATAAGGATGTTGACCCGTCAGAGCAGGACCCCACTGTGACAGGAGAACTGTCGGAAGCTGCTCTTCTTGCAGCAACAATTGCAAAGGCTGGCTATGAGATGGTTCAAAATAAGGTCCCTTTGGAATACGTGGATGGAGGAGCGATAGGCTTTGATTTTACAAATACCAGTGTAGAGGGAAATTACATAGATTTACAGGTGGATTACCAGATGAGTTTTCCAATAGGTCTGCTTGGACATTACACCTTTGATGTGTCACAACGAGCCAGAACTCGCAAGTGGATTGGATATGATAAGGCTGAAAATACTGTTGATGCTGAATATGTTTTTATTACTGAAAAGGGTGAAGCATACCATAGAAATTATAACTGCACATATCTTAATCCGTCCGTCCACAAGATTACAAAAGAGGAACTGGATAAAGCCAGAAATCTCAGCGGTGGAATTTACTATGAATGTAAAAGATGTAAATCTAAGGAACATAATGGATTTTTGTTTGTTACTGATTATGGAACTGCGTATCACAATGATGTGAATTGCACCGAAATCAAGCATAACATTGAGAAAGTTTTGTATCTGGAAGTAAAAGATACTATGAGACCCTGCAGTAAATGTGCAGGCGAATAATAGAGGAGTAAATATTTTGGAAGCAATTGGACTTATCTGCTTTTACGGACTTGCTACCTGGGATGATGTAAGAAGCAAGAAAGTAAGAGTAATTGAAATAATAATATTTGGAATAGTTGGATTAATAATAGATTTTAGCATTAGGCCATACAGTTTTTTGTCAATCCTAGGAGGCGTGATGGTAGGCCTGATGGTTTATCTTTTTAGTGTATTAACAAAAGAGAAAATCGGAAAAGGGGATGCATTAGTTGTTATGGTTACAGGGCTTTATCTTGGATTTCAGAACACACTTCTTTTAGTTTGGCTTAGTACAATTTTGGCAGCTGTAATAGGATCAATTATCATCAGAAAAAATAACGTAAATACGGATTTTGAAATTCCATTTGTGCCATTTTTATTAATGGGATATTTGATTATATATTTTATATCTTGCATAGGAGGAATGGTGGTATGCAGCTAAAGGGAAGTTATACGGTAGAAGCGGCATACATTTTTAGCTTCTGCTTCTTTGTGGTAGGAATGGCCCTGTGTATTGCTTTTGATTTGTTTATTGATGCATTGGAATATGTCAGCTACAAGCCAGACAGCTTTGATGCAGTTTATTTATTTAGACTAAAGGAGGGTGTAGTGGGCGTAATAAATGCCCTTAGAGATTGATTATGGAAGTTAAATATAAACGTCAGCACAATGAAAGCTATATGGTGCTGGAAATAAATGAGGAGTCATTAGGATACGAGGAAAAGATGATTGAGGAAAACGAAATATCATCTTTGCTGCAGTTCTCAAAGGTGAATTTTAATGGAGTTCAGCAGTACAATTACTGCATCAGTAGAAAAGAGAATCTGGAGGATTATCTCGAAGCAAGGGATTTGAACCTGGAGCTTTTACAGAGAATCATTTTGAATATCCAGTTGGGATATGAGGAGATTGCAAAATATCTGATTAATGAAAATCACATATATCTTAGTAAGGAGACAGTTTTTCTGGAGAAATCAAATGATAGCTTTAAATTAAGCCTGTGCTATTGTCCTATGGATATGGGCTCAGTGCAGCAGCAGTTTAGAGAATTGATGGAATATTTTTTGCAGCTCACCAGCTCAGAGGATAGGCAGTTTACAGAAAAGCTCTTTAGCGCCTATGATCTGTGTCTCAAGAATGATTTTACGATCAGTGAAATACTTGAGTGTCTTCAAGATGATGGCATAGAGGATGAAATATATGTTGAACGGGTTGACCCTTATGAAGAGGTAGTAGAACCTGCTTTTGTGCAGGGAGAGACCTTGGACGACTGGTTTGAAAATGAAAAGGAAAAGAAGTCTGGAAAGCTAAATCAGTTTTTTGATTCCGTAAAAGGATTTTTAAATACAAGGATTCAGTTTAATGATTCTTATGAGGAAGCATCTGAAGATTTTATAGTGGATCCTGATTATGAAATAGAAGAAAAAACTATGCTGCTTACTGATGTTAATCCATCAGGTAAGCTTGTTTATGATGGGCAGAATCAGGAAGATGACTTTCTAGTAAACAAAGATGTGTTTAGAATTGGCTCTGGTAAAGGAAATGATGCAGTATTAAAAGCCAAAACAGTCAGCAATAATCATGCCAAAATCGAAAAAGAGGGAAATGATTATTACATCTCAGATTTAAATTCTACAAATTCAACCTACGTCAATAATGTAGAGCTGCCATACAGAACAAAAGTAAAATTAAAGATAATGGACAAAATTTCATTTGCTAATGTTAATTACACATTTTGGTGATAATTGGTAGGCCATGTAGCTATATATCTAATAAATCATTGAGTAACAAGCCTTTTTCTGTTAAAATAGATGCAGTTTGTGGGATTCAAGATTAGTGAGTCCCTTAGGTTAGGAGATTAGTTATAATGAGCATTATTGACAAGGTATTTGGTACACATTCAGAGCGAGAGCTTAAGAGAATTAAGCCTATCGTTGATAAGATAGAATCGTATAAGGATGCTATGGGGGCCCTCACTGATGAGGAGCTTCGTGGAAAGACAGTTGAATTCAAGGAGAGACTTGCTAAGGGAGAGACACTTGATGACATCCTCCCAGAGGCATACGCTACAGTTCGCGAGGCAGGTAAGCGTGCCCTTGGTATGGAGCACTTCCGCGTTCAGTTAATCGGTGGTATCATCCTCCATCAGGGTCGTATCGCAGAGATGCGTACTGGTGAAGGTAAGACTCTTGTTTCTACGCTTCCAGCATATTTGAATGCTTTGGAGGGCAAGGGTGTTCACATCGTTACTGTAAATGATTATTTGGCAAAGCGTGATGCTGAGTGGATGGGAGAGGTTCACCGTTTCCTTGGACTTACAGTAGGTGTTGTTCTTAATGATATGACAAAGGAGGAGCGCCAGGCAGCTTACAATTGTGATATTACTTACATCACTAACAACGAGCTTGGTTTCGATTACCTCCGTGACAATATGTGTGTTTACGAGAAGGATCTTGTTCAGAGAGGCCTTCACTACTGCATCATCGATGAGGTGGATTCAGTTCTTATCGACGAGGCACGTACACCACTTATCATTTCTGGTCAGTCAGGAAAGTCTACAAAGCTTTATGAGCTTTGCGATGTTCTTGCACGTCAGATGAAGCGTGGTGAGGATCTTCCAGAATTCTCTAAGATGGACGCTATCATGGGCGTTGAGAGAAACGAGACTGGAGATTTCATCGTAGACGAAAAGGACAAGGTAGTTAACCTTACAGCAGACGGTGTTGCAAAGGTTGAGCAGTTCTTCCACATTGAGAACCTTGCAGATCCAGAGAATCTCGAGATTCAGCACAACATTATCCTTGCACTTCGTGCTCACAACCTTATGTTTAAGGATCAGGATTATGTTGTTTCAGATGGTCAGGTTATGATTGTTGATTCATTCACTGGTCGTATCATGCCAGGTCGTCGTTACTCTGATGGCTTACATCAGGCTATCGAGGCTAAGGAGCACGTAGAGGTAAAGAGAGAGTCTATGACTCTTGCAAGCATCACATTCCAGAACTTCTTCAACAAATACGATAAGAAGGCTGGTATGACAGGTACAGCTCTTACAGAGGAGCAGGAGTTCCGCGATATCTACGGAATGGACGTTGTAGAGGTTCCTACAAACCGTCCTATCCAGCGTATCGATCACGATGATGCTGTTTACAAGACAAAGAACGAAAAGTACAAGGCAGTTGTAGAAGAGGTAAAGAAGGCTCACGAAAAGGGCCAGCCTGTTCTTGTTGGTACTATCGATATTGATATTTCAGAGCACGTTTCAAAGCTTCTTCGCCGCGAAGGAATCGAGCACAATGTTTTAAATGCTAAGTTCCACGAGAAGGAAGCAGAAATCGTTGCTGAGGCAGGAAAGCACGGCGCAGTTACCATCGCTACTAACATGGCTGGTCGTGGTACTGATATTAAGCTTGATGAGGATGCTCGTGCAGCAGGTGGTCTTAAGATCATTGGTACAGAGCGTCACGAGTCACGTCGTATTGATAACCAGCTCCGCGGACGTTCAGGTCGTCAGGGAGACGTTGGTGAGTCACAGTTCTTCATCTCACTTGAAGATGACCTTATGAGACTCTTTGGTTCAGAGAGACTTATCAATATGTTTAATGCTCTCGGGGTTCCAGAAGGAGAGCAGATTAAGCACAAGATGCTTTCAGATGCCATCGAAAAGGCTCAGAAGAAGATTGAGGAAAACAACTTCTCAGCTCGTAAGAACCTTCTTGATTACGATCAGGTTATGAATGAGCAGAGAGAGCTTATTTATGCACAGCGTCACAGAGTACTTATGGGCGAGGATATGCACGATCAGATTCTTGGTATGATTCGCGATAAGGTAGACGAGTGCGTTGAAAAGACAATTCCAGATGATGTTGAGAAGGAACTTTGGGAGCTTCAGGAGCTTAATCATCTCCTCTGCCCAGTTATTCCAGTTCCTGTTATGACACAGCTTTCTATTCAGAATATCAAGAGCAAGAAGGAGTTAAAGAATACTCTTACAGACATAGCTCTTAAGATGTACGATGCTAAGGAAAAGGAATTCGAGCAGCCAGAGCAGTTCCGTGAGGTTGAGCGAGTTATCTTACTTAGAGTAATCGACCGCAAGTGGATGGAAGAGATTGATGATATGGAGCAGCTTCGTCAGGGTATCCGTCTCCAGGCTTATGGTAATCGTAACCCTGTTGATGAGTACAAGGCAGCAAGCTACGATATGCTTGATGCAATGAATGCAGCTATCATCAATGATACACTTACAATGCTTTACAGAATCCGCATTGAGAAGAAGGTAGAGCGTGAGGAAGTAGCTAAGGTTACTGGAACAAACAAGGATGACACAGCAACACGCGCACCAAAGAAGCGCGCAGACAAGAAGGTATTTCCAAATGATCCATGTCCTTGTGGATCAGGTTTAAAATATAAACAATGCTGTGGAAGAAGCAAGTAAAAGTAAATTATTAAGTATTAGGGGCCTCATACAAAGTATGAGGCCTTTTAAGATATAGCCTTCCACCTAAGAGCAGGGGGAAGGGGGACCGCGTTAGCGGTGGATGAGGGTAATATGACAAACTTAGAAGAATACTACAACAAATTCAATGAAGACAAACGCCTTAAATCGCGTCATGGTATCATGGAATTCACAGTGACCATGAAGTATGTGCATAAATATTTGGATATACTTGAGCGAGGCGAAGAAGGCATAGAAGCTACTGGGGATGCTATGGGTTCTGTTGATGATAGTGTTTCCGATTCTGCTTCAAGAAAAGCAAAATCTGATATAAAGATTTTAGATATAGGCGCCGCCACCGGCGGCTACAGCATCCCCCTTTGGAACGAGGGCTACGATGTCACCGCTGTTGAGCTGGTAAAGCACAACCTGGGAATGCTTAAGGCAAAGGGCACGGGTGTAAAGGCGTTCCAGGGGAATGCTTTGAAGTTAAAGCGTTTTGAAGACAATAGCTTTGACCTTACACTTTTGTTTGGTCCTATGTATCATCTAAAGACCTATGAAGAGCAGCTTCAAGCTTTGCTTGAAGCCAAACGCGTGACCCGACCAGGTGGATATATTCTTGTAGCATACGTAATGAATGAATATGCCTTCCTTACATATGGAATCAAGGAGGGTCACGTCTTAGAGAATATTGCTGAAGGAAAGTTGGACGAAGCCTACCACGTACGGCCGGGCGCTGATGATTTGTACGCGTTTATGCGCACGGAGGACATTGAGGCGTTGAATGAGGCTGCTGGGGTGCGCCGCGTACAAATCATATCGCCAGACGGCCCAGCAAATCATATGCGCCGCGAGGTCAATGCGCTTTCTGAGGAGCAGTTTGCGGCCTTCATACAGTATCAGTTGGCCGTCTGCGAGCGCGCCGACTTGCTCGGCGCCAGCGCCCACACAGTCGACATTCTTCAAAAATAGAAAAATAACAGCATCATTGTAAAATCATATTTAATTTCACCAGCGCAGCCGCTGTGGTGGCTTGCGCTGACCATTTTCCCACAAAAAACAGTACATATTAACAAAACAGATTCGAATACTGTAGTCGCCATTTGTTTTTTACAGCGTCAAGCACTAATAATTATGTGGCGCTGTATGACTACTATAAGGATTACAGTATGTAATTAAAAAATATGAAAATACTGTAAAGAAACGGCTAGCTTTGCAGTATGGATAAAAGAATAGCCATTCGCACTGTAATACAAACTACTTGATTACAGTGTTTGGTATAAGAACTTTTTATATTACTGTAATCCTAGTCACTACATTGCAGTGCCTTGAGAAGGAAATACTTTCCTACTGTAATAATCCAAAAGATAAAGGAGAATTGATGAAGAATATAATCGAAATTATCAATAATAGATTAAAAGAAGTGAATACATTACTTTCAATATCAAATAAGAGACTTCTAAAGTATCAAAATACACCAGACATACATGTACAATCATCATTAAGCAGAGGGTATGAGCAGTTTTACAGATTTGATACAGCAACTCATGAAAGAAAATATATTAAATCCCAAGATTTGATAAAATATGCAGAAATCATGCAGCGAGACTATGATGTAGCTGTAAATCGAAAGCTAATTAGAATGAAGTCTAAACTAAATAAAATTGTTAAAGAACTCAACGAGATAGACATCTGCCAAATACAGTCTATATATCAAAAGCAGCCACAATCAAAGAAGAAATACATTACCCCATTAATCGAAACAGACGAATCCTTCATAGTCAGGTGGTATGAAGAGCACCAAGGTGGTCAGAACACATATCCAATTGAAGGAAACATATACACATCAAAGGGTGAGCAAGTGCGTTCAAAATCAGAAAAGATATTAGCAGACCTTTTTGAAAAATATGACATTCCCTACGTATACGAGCCTATGCTGAAGTTAAAAAATGGACATGTAGTAAGTCCTGATTTTGCCTTATTAAATACAAGACAAAGAAAAACAATCTATTGGGAACATTTAGGTCTTATTGATCAAGAAGAATATGCGGTAAAAAATCTTTTGAAACTTCAGAGCTATGAAGATAGTGGCATAGTATTGGGAGAGAATCTGTTTATTTCAATGGAGTCTACTAAACAGGGGATGAATACAAAAATAGTAGAAATGTACATAAAAAACATGTTTCTTTGAGAGTCCTTCAAACTTACCAATTCCCTCAAAATTACCAACTCCCCAAAAACTTACCTAAATCCCACAAACTGTCCTCTCCGAGACTTCCCTGCATACAGTAAAATTACCTCGATAATACTTGCTTTCAAATATGCATTTTAGTATATTTTATGGAAAAATATGCACACTCAAAGGAGAGAGGATAATGAAGATTGAGCCAATTACTTTTACAGATAAAATGGGGCGGACTGTTACACTTAGAGCAGCTGAGCCCAAGGATGCACAAGCGCTTATAGATTATTTAAAGGTTGTAAATGCCGAAACACCATTTCTACTTAGAGAACCTGATGAGTGCAGTATTACACTTGAGAATGAGGAGGCCTTTTTACAGGGAATACTTGATTCTGAACGGGAAATAATGTTGATTGGCTTAATAGACGGAAAGCATGTGGGTAATTGCTCTATCGCAAGTATCGGCTTATATAAAAGAGTTAGCCACAGATGTGGAGTGGCAATAGCTTTGTATCAAGAATATTGTGGATGTGGTATTGGAAGAGTGATGCTACAGACAGCGTTAGACATAGCACGTAAAGCTCACTATGAGCAGGCAGAATTAGAAGTGATTGAAGGAAATACAAATGCCATGGCTCTTTACGAAAAACTCGGTTTTAAAAAATATGGAACATTTCCAAATAACATGAAGTATAAGGATGGCAGCTACAGAGATTCCTACTGGATGATGAAGCAATTTAAATAAAACAATTGCAACCAACTAAAGACTATGCTACAATCTAAAAAAATTGTGAAGAAAGGAGGGCGTGTCATGATGAACAATTATGGCAGAGAATTAAAAATTGTAACTGATTACTTTAAGAATGATGCGCTCTTTTTGCACCGATAATAGCGACATAAAAGTCTAATAGGAATTATCGCATATACGAAATAGCATCCCCTTGAGGTAATAAACTTCAAGGGGATTTTTTTGTTTAACAAAAATATTTTCAAGTGCAAAAAGAGTGTTTATGGGAGGACATATGACAGATATTATGATGACAACAAGCGAACCAACAACCCAGGAAAACTCAATAGACCAGACAGATACAACAAACCCGCCAAATCCAGCAGACTCCACAAATACTTTGTGGACCAGAGATTTCACTATCATAACTATTGGCAGTGTGATATCAATGCTTGGTAATTCCTTAGTGGGATTTGCAATGAGTTTGATGGTTTTAGACTATACAAATTCATCTATGCTGTATGCAATCTACATGGTGCTATACACATTGCCACAGCTGATTACACCAATAATCTCAGGTGCAATCTTAGATAGATTTTCTAGAAAGAAAATGATTTATACATTGGATTTCATAAGTGCAGGAATCTATCTGATAATAGCGATTACTCTTTTGAATGGGATATTTAATTTCCCTATGTTTGCAATGATAGTATTGCTCCTGGGAGTAATTCAGAGCACCTACTACATAGCATACGATAGTTTTTATCCACTGCTGATTACGGAAGGAAATTATCAAAA
>JAEEGF010346468.1_pt1 | contig 20934 bp, 12 predicted proteins | sample 9134171 | NCBI WGS metagenome assembly JAEEGF01 (sample SAMN16246542, study PRJNA631951) | gut metagenome | biome: gut microbiome; feature: rumen; material: AP-attached | host: Bos | place: Iran: Karaj | collected 2018-10
TGGCAACAAAACAGTCGTTCAGTACCTGCGCCATCCGATGACGAGAGTAGGAAATGGGATTGTCGTTGAAGTCACCACAGAGAATGATGGGATACTGTCTGTGAGCCTCAATATAGCGGCACACAGCCTCGATCTGCGGAGCACGCCTGGTGGACGATTCTGCCAGCGTCACCAATAGCTTCTTCGACTCCCTACGCGCTGTGTCGCCCTTCATTTCGCCCTTCAGGATTTCCTTATACACCTGACGGTCTTCCGACGAGAGATGGGTTCCTTCGAAGTGGTTATTAATAACCAGCAACGTGTCGCTCCCTACTTGCAGATACCAAGCCGCACTACCGTTGACCTGCGAGCGGTAGGGGATGCGCTCCCGACGTATGATGGGAAAACGGGTATGGATGCCTACACCGTTGACGAGCCCCTCGCTCACGAATTGCACAGTGTCGTTATAGGCGAATTTCTTCTCGTAATGCCGGAAACAGTAGCGCCGCCACGTGTCCACGTCCTCTTGCAGACAGACAATGTCGGCATTCTGCTCAAACAGGTAGTCGCGCACCTTCTCAAACCCCTGCTCATATTTAAAGTTGCCACCATAGGCACACACATTGTAGCTGATCACCTTGAGGGCATCATCAGGCACATCAACCGACTTCAGGTTGAGGGGCATATATATATTAATAGGTACGTACGCTAAGGCATAGCCGAGTATGGGTATCCATATCATCCGGAACTTAAAGACTATCCAGAACAGCAGGAACACCATATTGGCCAACAGGAACAGGGGAAATGTCATGCCCACGCACGACAGCACGGGATGCTCCGTCGGACTGAGCCTGTCGGAATAGCCCACCAGACACATCACGATGATTGTGGCGATATTGGCACCCGCCATCATCTGAACAGTGAATTTCTTCAGTTGCTTAATCAATTCTCCTGACTTTGTTCAAACAACTTCTTCTTTTCCTCCTTCGTCAGACTATCGTAGCCGCTCTTCCTAATCTTGTCGAGAATGGCATCTATCTCTTCCTGATTGGCACGTTTCGGCTTCTTGGGAGGCTCGGGGTCGTCTGGCTCGTCAGTCCAGCGACGACGCTGGTGATCTGACGCATAGCGCTTGCGCTCGTCATACTTGCGCTTCATATTATCGAAGAACTCCTGCCCTCGGCTACGTCCGAAACTGCCGCCATTGCCCGGATGCTTCCGCCAATAGCGAATCATGATGAAACCGAAGAGCATACCTCCTAAATGAGCCGTATGGGCTACCCCGTCACCCGGCCCGCTGAGTGCCGAGAACAGCTCGATGGCTATATAGCCAACTACCAGCCACTTGGCCTTAATGGGGAATGGGAAGGGGATGATAAACAACCGCTCGTTGGGGAATGTCATACCGAAAGCCAACAGGATGGCATAAACGGCACCCGACGCACCGATGGTCGTCCACAAGTTCAGATAATCATCCGTCAACATCAGCGTACCGCCCAGGTTCACATGGTCATAGGCAGCCAGTCCTACCGACAGATAGTTGACATACTGCGCAATTTCCTGCACGATACCGGCACCGACACCGCACGAAATGTAATAAAAAAGGAATTTCTTCGGACCCCATACTCTTTCTATTACTGCACCGAACATCCACAGGGCAAACATATTAAAGAAAATATGCGTGAAGCCCCCGTGCAGGAACATATAGGTAATAAACTGGAACAGATGAAAATCCTTCGCCATGAAGAAGTGAAGTCCCAGCATCGACGTCAGGTCGATACCGCGCAGTTCCAGCACCCATGTTGCTACAAACGCCAGGAAATTGACGATGAGCAAATTCTTTGTCATTGTAGGTATGTTGTTCATCCTATCACTTTGCAATTTAACAATATACTTTTACCTTGTTCATCTCTTTCTGTGCGCAAAATTACTAAAAATATCTGTTTTTAGGCACTAAAACGGGCCTTAAAGGACTTTTTTTCAAAAAAAAATGATTTTTTTTCGCTTTTTTGTTTGTTTTATAAATACTTTATCCTATATTTGCGATGGATTTTAGAAATAAAACCTATTTAAACTATTAATAATTCACTTATTTAAAAAAAACTATTATGAACAAGACAGAATTAATCGAGAAGATCGCAGCCGGTGCAAGTCTGACCAAGGCTGATTCTAAGAAGGCACTTGATGCAACTATCGCAGCTATCACTGAGGCTCTGAAGAAGGGTGACAAGGTTCAGCTCGTTGGCTTTGGTACATTCGATGTAATTAAGAAGCCTGCTCGTGAGGGTATCAATCCTGCAACTAAGCAGAAGATTAAGATTGCTGCTAAGAAGGTGGCTAAATTCAAGGCTGGTGCAGAGCTCGCCAAGGCTGTTGACAAGTAATTTTGTCAAGAAATAATCAAAAGAGGGACGTTCTTCACGGAACGTCCCTCTTCTTTTTCGTTTCTATTTAAATCACTTTAGAATTTTCTTCCCCTGATAGATATAAACACCCTTCTTGGTCGGCTCTTCTGAGAATCTGCGCCCATTAAGGTCGTACCATGAGGCATCTTTGTTCTGACTTGACACTCCCTTCACTGACTGGATATCCGTCGTAGGTAACACACTATCCCACAAACCATCTTCCAAATAATAGCCACCATTAGCAAACATCATATCACCAGTCTGCTTGGTACCACCACTGAAGATGATTCCCTTGTTGGAACTGGACTGTGATTTCTTATCTGCTTCTTTAAACGTCCATTTATAAACCTTCTTACCACTTTCAGCAGTACCCACCTCCGTACATTGAACGCCTGGCCATGAGTTCTTCGTGTAGTTATAGCTGTTATCCCAACGCCAGCAATAGATAGAAGAGCCAAACGACGCAGGAGCCTCAAAGAAGGCACAAGTCTCTCCATCATTCACTGTGCAGAAAGAAGGAATCGTCACACTAGTCGTCTCTGTCTTTGCATCCGTATCAGTAATGGCAGTAACTGAAGAGATATCAACAACATCGCTGACATATAACTTATACTTCCTACCTTCAGTCACCAACTGGAAACCAGTCGTACTCACTCCCGTTGAGCCACCCAGTATCAACATGGCTGTACCCTTCGTTCCCTGCACTTTCAAGACATAGCCAGCGCCTTTGACCGTCGATTCCAGAATTGCGCTCTGGTTATTGATACCCACAGCCTTACGTGCAGCAATCAGTCTCTTTAACGAGCCTTTATAGTCCTTCCAATGAGGGAGAAACAGACAAGGTGTTCCAGGCATCGTCAGGATATAGGCGTTGGCGGCACAGACATTATTCTTCAACGCATTTTCATCACGATAAGTATCATGATTATCAACGAAGGTCACTGCATATCGCGCATAGTCGGCGTCATTAGCCAAGGCTTCCCCATTGAGCAACTCCCAGTTGCTGTTACTGAAAGCCTTGTTAATATTCCATTTCATAGTGAAGTCGAAGGCTGCACTCTGGACGACACCTTCCACCTTAGTGCCATTAATCCAGTTCACAAGACCATCCTTTCCATCACTCATCCAATACTCACCTACTGAGAATTCTGGCTTAGCGGAAGTATTATAGATTCCCGTATATTTCGGTGCATAACCACCGACCATATCATAACGGAATCCAGTATAACTAAGGTCTTTCAACAGAAAGTCGAGATATGTTTTGATATTCTGCTGGACTGTAGCGTTAGTATGGTCAAGGTCACGGCAACCATCAAAGGGGATACCCGTATCTTTAGCACCTGTAGGATTGTATCCATTGTCCTTACACTCGTCGTCCTGACAGATTCCCGACAGATTTGTATTATCCCATGTCAGCGTATATCCGTTCTTGAACTCATTGGGGAAATCACACCAGTTAGTATTGCCATTCTTATGGTTAATGACAACATCAGCAATGATACCTACTTTCTTGTTCTTGAAGGTTTGAATCATTGAGCGCAATTCATCCTCAGTTCCAAAAGCACTCCTGTGGTCGAGCCACCAGATATCAGAATAGCCCATTTGGTTGGAAAGGCTATTACAATAACCACTTTGGGGCACCCATATCAGATTAAAATATTGCGAGAGTTCATAAGCCTGCGATGCCAAGTTCGTCCACTTACTATCAGTATACGAATCCCAGTAGAATCCTTGGAGCATCACACCTTCATAATTCTTAGGCCATCCGGCATCAGAGTCTTGAGCCGAAATGGTCAGAGAGGCGACAAATAATAAAAGGGTTGTGTAAATCTTTCTCATACGCTTCTGATTTTTAGTTTGTGTTGCAAAGATACATAATTTACTAATAGGATGAACACCAACGTCATAGAATCTATGTAGTGCGTTCGTGCAATCGATTGCACCAAGCGCTTAAGAATAACAAGTCCTTATTAACAAATAAGGGTTCCTTATTATCAAATAACATGCCCTTATTGACATTTCCTGATTTGGGTTGACACAACCAGTATTGCAAAATAGCCCTCACTTCTTAACATTTTCCCCTGGAAGCCCGATATACAGAGGGCTGAGACACGTTAGGGATAATTGGCTCTCCCTCACGCCTCCCTAACGTTTTTCAGACCAGTCCCTCACCTTAATCACAAAACCTTTCAGTCCATGTGGTGTGAGGGTAAAAAGATAAAAACGTTAGGGAGACGTTACCCCAAAGCTGTTCTCCCTCACGTGTCCTATCCCCTTTCTACAAAGGCATTCCCTGCGAAAATGTTAGGATGTGAGGGTAAAAACGAAAAAAACTTTTGAAAAACGTAGCTTGATAGAGAGTGGCGTTTAGTCCGTCCCTACGGATTCTCTGTCCGAAAGGACGGACTCGCAGTCCGAAGCCTTCAGACAATGGTCGTCACAGGCTACATCCTATTACATATTGAAGTCATATTAAACTCTAATTGAACTCTAATTGATTGCAGTCTCGAGCCCCTCGGACTAAAAGCGGGATACCGGCAAAAGAAACAGGCGGGCACCTATCATAGATGTCCGCCTGAAATATGGTTAGAGGAAATGGGTTACGCAACCTTCCCTAATTCATAAAGGCGCTCTGGCGCAAATCCTATTTCATTATTCCAATCAACAGTAAATGGATCAAGACGAAAAGACTTAAAGTAGTCAATATCTTGAAGCTTACGGCAGATTCCTTTTTGCATTAATGGTATAAAATCGACTAACAACACCTCCCCTGTATTGAATGTCAGACGAAGGATATAGTCTTTTACATATTCTGCAGATGTGATACAAAGAAGTGCATTATTCATTTCTCTTCCCTCCAATTTTATTTTAAAGGTTCTATTTTTACAGGAGCTTCGCTGTTAGAAAGTCGCTCCCAATTGTCCATCAATTCATCCCTATGCAAATCAAGCCATTCATAGACAAGACGTAATGCACGTCTTGGCATAGTGCCTGTAACCACACCATCTTTAATTGTTATTTCTGCTTTATAATCGTCATACGTGGCGGATTATGGTCATCAATATACATATAAATGATGATTCCGTAGAATTTACTAATTTCTGGCATAACTTTAAACTTTCTAATTCATTGGCAAAGATACGAACTATTCTTTAATCCTCCAAACTTTTAAAAGGTAAAAAACAGAAATCAGGCGGAGCAGGGATTACCTGTCCGCCTGATTGTGGTTATTGTTTAGGGATTATTTACTTATACGAACCAGAACCATTGTTGAAGTTCAAATAGCACTTCTGCCCTGTTGTAACTTTGACGCGTGCTTGGTCACCGCCAGCGCCACGATAATCAATTTGTCCTTTCGCGGTAACAACAAACTCTGTCTTCCACCAGTCAACATTATCGGCAAATTTGATACATATTCTCACCTCGTCGTCGGCAACAAAGGCGGGTGAAACGAACTTACCGTCTTCTGTATCGGGGATAGTGAACAAACCAGAATCCTCTACATTCCAACCAGCAGGTGATGTATTACCAATAAGATATATATTGGGCTTATCGATAGTGACAGCACGTGCTCCAGAAGTCTTATCGACTTTAAGGAGATACCACCCAGCTTTGCTAACCATCAGATTAGAACCATCTGCCTGCGCACCAGCCTCGGCATTGTCTACTACAGACTCGGCATCGTAACCGAAATCATCACCCCATCCCTGCTGAGGAGCAAACTTAATCTTCTCCCACTCATGGAGATATATAATAATCCATGAAAGGTTAGGGTTATCGTAAACAGGAACCATCGGAATCCAGTCATCCGCAGAACCGCCCCAACTATAGTGGTCACCAGTTAAGAAAAGCACAGGATCTGTATCAAAGACAGCACCTGCCGACTGAGCTACCACTGTATAAGTAGCAGTCATGGCATTGATGGTAAGAAGGTATGATGTTGACCCCTCAACAGCATTGAACTTAATATTTCCACCCTTATTTGAGTTAGACAGGGTTCCTTCATAAGCAGGCTCATCAACACCTTCCGCTGCAGAGAACGCACGATCCCAAGTGTTAACATTACCGTCTTCCTTGAAATCTGATGCAGGAATAGCTTTGATTTCATAGGTTGTAATGCCTTCAACAGCTTCTATCTCTACACTGAACTCAGGGTTGTCATAAACTGGTCCACCATTATTCGTCATATGATAGGTATCAACCCTTATTTTCTTCCATCCATCGATATTACCAACTACGTAATAGCCATTTGCATCGATATAAGGGGCATCAAGAGTTACTTTTATCTCAATTGGATTTGCTTCCCTCTTAACAATGATGACTCCCTCTTCTGTAGTGACTTTCACCTGTGTAGACACTGTAACTATTAAAGTACGCTCTACGGGAGCAGCGCCATATAAGGCATTGACAGCATCTTTCAATTCTGTTGCTTTAATATAACCATCTTCATCTGCCACAATAGTCACATCCTTATCAATGTCGGCACCTTCGATTTTAACATTGTAGGACTCGACCTGACCTTCTTGCAAGTTTGTAGTGAACAACTGGATTGTTTCGTCAGTAACAGCAGAAAAGTCAATAGCACTAACTGTAGGTTGTAACATCATCTCCAATGGGGGATTCTGTTCGCCAGCAGCATTGCTCTGTGGACTAGCCCAGTCATTGTAGTCCTCGGTGCAGGACATTAATCCTGCAACCAAGGCAATACCACATAATAATATCTTTTTCATAATTCAATTCTCTTTTAAAGTTACTAACTACTTCTCCTTAATAGGGATAATGCTGAATTCGCCTGTGATATCATTAAACATGATAACCCATGTACCCTCAGCTACACCAATATTTTTGCCTCCTGCTGTACATTTACCACAGGTATTGACTTCACCATCTTCAGAGCCATAGCCCCAGTTAGTGTCCCATGAGCCAGCAATCTTAAACTTCATTTGTTCTACAGCCCCTTCCTCTACAGTCATTATGTAGCTCCAAACATGGTTTTCCCCACTCTTATTAACAGGGGTCATATTTTCGTCTGCCCATTCAGAGAAAGAGCCAGCAACACAAATCTGGTCATATACTTTAGGTGTAATATCCTGCTCTGCTATCGTACAGGTATTCGTTCCTGTATTTACTGTAATCAAATAGTAGCCAGCGGGCTCAACCCAGATGTTGCCATAGTCGTCTTTCATTCCGTTACGATATATGGCTGTATTTGCCTTACCGCCTTTTTCGCCACTCACGAAACCAAAATTCCAGTCGAAGCTTTCTGGCTGGATTTTGAATCCATCTGTAGTGAAATAATTCAGATAAGTAATTTCTCCTGCACCCGTTGCTTTGTCATATGCATAGTCACTTTGTACAAACATTGGGAAGCTGCTTACGCCAGGAATGTCTTTCCATAGTGCATCACCAATATTATTACCAACAAGATAGAACATAATGGGTGCTGCATCCTTCAGCTCAATATAATAAGGATTGAAGCTAAGTTCTACAGAATTGGAGACAACACTATTCAGCCGTACACCATTCTCCAAGATAAATGCATTAATACGCAGAAAAGCAGTTTGTTCTGCAGGAACTTCACTTTCTTTCCATTTCATCACCTGTACCAGTGCTTTATCTAAGTCTTTAGACAGAAGTGTATAAGTACACTGGGTCGTAGTACGAGCGATAGCTGCATAATCAGCAACTGTCTTCCCCGATTCATCGGCTGCAGCTTCATCAGCAGAAACTGTAAACGAGTTGGTTGGTGACACCTGAATTTCATAAGTCACCGGTAGGGGTGCATTATCTGCTGTATATTGAGGCTGAGACCATGACAATTGCAATTCGCTAGTCGCCACCAAATCAACAGTTTCATTGGCAAATGCTGGCATATTCAACGCAAATCCTGTGGGCTGTTTAAGCGATGGATTTGAGCCGTTATCGTCCGAGCAAGCTGTGAATAAGCTGGTGATGCCGATAAGCAGTGCACCAAGCAATAGTTTATTCTTCATATTGCGTTTCTTATTATTCGATTTAACAATTAATTATCTATCTCAGTATATCCATCTATCTGAGTCAGGTTAGAGTTCGCCATAACTTCTGATGAAGGAATGGGATATACATTAAGGTATTTCTCGAAAGGAGCACCTGTATTACCAGCATTTCCTCCCTTACCTTCCCAACCATATGTTACACCGACACCACCAAAGTAGTTGTAGCGAATCAGATCAGGACGGCGAATACCCTCAAAATACATCTCACGGGCACGCTCATCGAGCACGTCGTCAAGTGTGTAGCTGCTACGGGTAGCGGCATGAGCACGGGTGCGGATAGCGTCCATATAGGTCTTAGCCTTGCCGGCATCACCCGTATGGAGGGCTGCCTCGGCAGCATTCAGATATGCCTCTGCTACACGAAGCAAGAAGAAATCGATATCAACATTCTCATTGTCGTGTGGCGTTCCTCCATTAGAGTAGTTATTATTCCATTTAGGAGTAACGATACCACTTGTAAAGGCATCATTGGGATAAACTGACAAAGTATGGCCCTTACCCCAGAAAATTGCACGGTCATCGGTACTCATTGCACGAATTTCCTCAGCAGTCTTGCCTACATAGGAAGCTGGATTACTGGTGAATTTCTCAATCAACTGAGGACGACAACGCATACCTGCCCAAAAATTCTGAGTGGTGGCTGCATCTAAACCTGTAACGGTAGCCATATCGGGACTCCACATAGCACCAACGAAGAACATCGAACCACCCCATGCACGGGTCACCTTACCATCCTGAAGTAATGGGAAGATAGCTTCGCAAGAAGAACCATTAGAACCATTATCACCCATAAAGAGTAAGTCATACGGTGTAAGGCCATTGGCTTTAGCTTCAGCAGACATCTTGCTGTCATCGAAGAGTGAGTAGCCTGAATTAATAGCCTTTTCAGCATACGACAGAGCCTCTGACCAGTATGGGTTGTTCTGACCGTCGTTATTTAGATATGTACCGGCATTTAGATATACACGACTTAACATCAACCAAGCAGCAGCCTTGTCAACACGGCCATAGTTGGCATCACTATCGGTCTTTGGTTGAGGATCCATCAAGTTGACCTCAGCTTCCTTCAACTCGTTTACCACCCAATTGAACAAGAATTCACGACCCAGTGCCAGCAATTCTGCGCGAGAGTAAGCACCATCTTCCTGAAATTTCTCATTGTAAGAGTGAGCCTGTTTAGGCATCTCAGTAGATATAGCAGGTATGAAAGAAGGATCGCCAAAGAGGTCAAGTAACTGATAATAGAGGTATGCACGAATGAAGCGAACTTCTGCCAGCTTAACTTGATCATCTTGTGCAGCAGGAAGTTCAATATAGTGGTTACAGTAGCTAACATCCATAATCAAACGATAATACAGATAACGAATAGCATCACTGCTTGGCTTTGGAGCATTGAGACCATAGTCTTCCAATCCGCCATCCGTCCACCAGCAAATACCCTCGTCGGTAGAAAGCACATTAGCGTTATAGATATTACGCAAAAGGGTTGACTTACCTGCATTATCTACATTAAAATCAGCATTACCATCCATTCCCTCTAAAATCAGACAAGAGTAGCATTTGCTGTAAAGTGCAGTCATGTCGGGCTCTGCCTGAACAGTCGGGTCAATATTACCTTTGTCCAAGTCGGCCATACATGAGGTCAGACTAGCAGCTATCATCAAGGCTGCTGCTGGAACCATTGCTTTGAATTTATTGAGTTTCATATTGCGTTCATAAATTTAGTTATGTGATTAGAAGTTGAGGTTAAGTCCCACCAAGAATGTGCGACTGCGTGGATAAACGCTACCTTCGAAACCTGACACCTGTTCTGGATCAAGACCCTTATATTTGGTGATGGTAAACACGTTAGAGCATGAGGCATAAATACGTCCTGACAGTCCATGATAAGCTGCGGACTTAAACAACTCCTCAAAGTTGTAGCCTAATGTAATGTTATCACATTTCAAGAACGAAGCATTCTGAACAAAATAGTCAGAAAGCGGATAGTCATAAGAAGTCCATCTCAGCGCAGCTACATTAGGAGTAGTATTCTCATAGAATCCCTTTGAAGCCTGGTAACGTACTGCTGTGTTCATACGACTCTCTATCAAGTCGTTATAAACATAGTTACCCAAAGAGAATCGGAGGTTAGTTCCTAAATCCCAGTTCTTGTAGGCAACCTTGAAGTAGAAACCACCAGTCCAAGGAGCTGCGATATTCTTATAGAAATAACGATCATTGTCGTCAATATTACCATCAGCATTGCGGTCTACATAAACACCCTGAATAGGACGTCCTGCCTCATCATATACCTGCTGATAAACCCAGAACGAATTGGCAGGCTTTCCTACTTTATGGTAAGTCAAAGCTTTATTCATACCTACAGACAGCCCAGCCTCAATCATATCACGGCCACCGTAAAGTTCTGTCACTTCGTTCTTATTATAAGCAGCATTAACTCCAAGTTCCACAAACCAGTCTTTTGTAACTAATGGTTTGCCAGAGATAGCTATTTCAATACCTTTGTTCTTCAGAGAACCAGCATTAAGCAACATGGCATTGTCGTAATTCTGACCAGCTGCAATAGTTGGTGTGCAGAGGAGGTCTGTCGTTTTTCGGATGTATGCATCCAACGTCATAGTTAGTCGCTGATTGAACATACCGAAGTCGATACCGGCATTCCATGTTGTAGTGGTCTCCCAAGTAAGGTCGTTGTTATATACCAAAGGTTGGAACAAAGTTCCTGGGTTATTAGCACCAATAGGATATAAGCGATCATTACCTGTCGTCATTTTATAGGTAGGAGTATAATATTCCTTACCCGTATTCTGCTGACCTGTTTGACCCCAGCTGAGGCGCAACTTCAACTCACTAATTTCGTCAACATTCTTTAGGAAAGCCTCATCCTTAATACGCCATCCTGCGGCAACAGAGGGGAAGAAGCCCCAGCGGTGTCCGTCAGCAAAACGGCTTGAACCATCCGCACGGAAGTTAACAGTAAGCAAATAGCGGTCTAACAAAGAGTAATTTGCACGTCCATACCAACTGACCAGAACCATTTGTCCTCTCCAGAAAGAATCAGAAGAACTGTGAACTGTACCTGCTAAAGGATTTCCGTCATCATCTGTGCCTTGATTGGTCTCTGGATAGAAATCCTTATACCAGCTACTTCCCCAATACTTTGTGCGGCTATACTCATAACCAGCCATAATATCGAAGTGGTTAGCCTTGTTGAAATCTTTGAAATACTGAGCGTAGAGTGAAGCTAACACGTTGTATTTCTTCTCGGTATTGTCGCCCTTGCCACCATAGTAGTAGCCGTAGGTTGACATCGGATTATTGTTGGTGTACTCACCACCGTAAGAATAAGAACCGGCAAGGTTCATGTGAAGGCGGAGGTCTTCGAAACCATGAATCTTATAGTCTGCCTCGAAGTTACCCAGCAACGTGTGAGAGCTCTTATCAAAGGTATAGTGGTCGATCAGTTCGACGGGATTAGATGGAGCATCCGAATTAATAGCATAAGGATAGGTGGGGTCGAAAGAGGTTGTTGGATTTGCCCACTGCCAGTAGCCACTCCAATTCTTAAACTTCTCGTCGTCACTCTTGATAGGACGTGTGGGGTCCATTCGGGTAGCCATTCCAATTGCGCCCTGACCACCGGGATTGGTCTTGGAGTAAGCATACTTACCATTGATGTTCAAGTTCAGGTGATCATCAAGCAGGGATGGGTTCATTGTGAATCCAGCTGTAAAACGGCTATAGTCTGAACCTTTCAGAATACCCTGCTGGTTAGTATAACCAACACTGACGCGATAAGGCATAGCCCACTTCTGGTTACCGATGCCACCTGCTACGCTCACATTGTGGTCGTGGCTGATGCCATTGCGATAGATCTCGTCCTGCCAATTGGTGTTGGCTTCACCAAGTCCTGCATAAGCGGCAGATGCTTCACCATAATAATCCTTAATGAACTGGCGATACTGGTTGCCGTCCATCACATCAAGCTTCTTTGAAACAGAGCTAACAGAGAATGTGCCATTGTATGAAACTTTTGGGGCTTGGTTTCGACGGCCCTTCTTGGTAGTAATAATAATAACACCGTTAGAACCACGGCTACCGTAAATAGCAGTTGCAGAGGCATCCTTCAGAACGGTGAACGACTCAATGTCGTTAGGATTAACAAGAGCCAAAGGATTGCTGACACCCTTTGTGGCATTGTTATCCATCTGCATTCCATCAATTACAATCAGAGGGTCGTTACTGGCGTTCAGCGAAGCACCGCCACGAATACGAATCTGAGCACCGCCACCAGGTTCACCATTCGAGGTATTTACATTAACACCTGCTATTTTACCTGAAATCATGTCTTGAGCCGTTGTAAGGATACCATGATTCTTATCATCCGGTTTGATTGCAGTCACAGAGCCTGTCAAGTCCGTTTTTCGGGCAACACCATAACCGATAACAACGACGTTTTCCAACATCGCTGCATCCTCCTGAAGAGTGATTTCGAGATTACCTGCTGCCTTAACGGTCTGGGTCTGATAGCCCACATACGACACGCTAATGTCAGCACCTTGATTAGCTTTCAAGACGAAGTTGCCATCGAAGTCAGTAACTGTAGCAGTCTGTGTTCCTGCCACACGTACCGTCGCACCGATAATCGGTTCGCCCTGAGCATCTTTAACATGGCCTTTGACATCAATCTGAGCAAAGGCACCTACCGAAAGGAAGAGTCCCAACAATAGGACCATCATCCTTAACGGAGACGTAATGTTTACCTGCTTCATCATTTTATTTAATTAGTGTTAGTAATATATGATATATTTCTCGCTTCGTACAACGATTTGATTTAAATCAAGTGCAAAGATAAGATTTGTTCCCATTCGTTCATACTTTTTTTGAGTTAAAAGCGTTATAATGTAAATGCAAACGATTGCGCACTAAACAATATATAAAATAAATAAGGTAAAGGAATACGGAAAGAAACTTTTCTATATCTTTGCATCATCAGACTAAAAATCAGGAAATGGAAGAACGTACCCCCTTGACGATGAAGGACATTGCCGCACACTTCGGTATCAGTGTGGCAACCGTCTCACGAGCTCTGAAGGACTCGCCCCGCATCTCTGTGGAGCGGCGTGCGGCTATTCAGCAGTATGCAAGGGAGCATAACTTCACACCAAATTTGATTGCAGAGTCACTGCGTCATTCCCGGATTCAACCTATGAAAGTAATCGGGGTTATTCTCCCTGAGTTTGCCCATTACTATTTCTCGTCCATTCTTTCCGGCATCGAAGAAGAGGCATCAGCTCACGGTTACCGTATCATGGTGGCACAAAGCAATGAACAATACGAACGGGAAGTGAAGATATGTAAGTCGTTCTACGAGAACAAGGTGTGCGGGATTATTGTATCCCAGGCGAAGGACACTCATAGATATGACCATTTCCAGCAACTGATAGACACAGGGATTCCCTTGGTTTTCTACGACCGCATCTGTACGGGAGTGAATGCCAGCCGTGTAGTAGTGGATGATTACATGGGGGCTTTCAATGCAGTGTCGCATCTTATAGAAACAGGATGTAACAGGATTGCATACTATGGTTCCGCAATGACATTGGAGATTTCTAAAAATCGATATAACGGTTACAAGGATGCCTTGTTGAAACACGGCATCCAACCCGACCCAGAACTTGTGCGTTTGTGCGACAACCGGACAGATGCTGAGAGTATCACCCCCGAGATGCTAAACAGTTCTGCCCCCCCCAATGGCTTTTTTGCTGTCAACGACGATACGGCAATAGGCATCCTCTATACGGCAAAGCGCATGGGATTCCGGGTTCCCGAGGATATTTCCATCTGTGGGTTCACCAACGGACAGCGCGCCATTGCCTGCGACCCTATGCTGACCACTGTGGAACAACGGGGCACGAAAGTCGGGGAAGAAGCCGCCGATATCCTGATAGGACATGTGGAAGGCACCATCCCCCCTGGCAAGATAGAGCGAAGAATAATAAGAACCAGATTAATAATTAGGGGGACTACCAGATGACCTATAAAGTCAATAGTCCCTATAAAAATAAAAAGATAATATGAAACAAAAACCGAATTTACCGTTTTGGAGTCTGTGGAATCTGAGTTTCGGATTCTTCGGAGTGCAGATAGCCTATGCGCTGCAAAGTGCCAACATCTCACGCATCTTTGCCACACTGGGTGCCGACCCCCACAATCTGAGTTATTTCTGGATACTGCCTCCACTGATGGGCATTCTGGTACAACCGATTGTGGGAACGTTAAGTGACAAGACCTGGACCCGTTTCGGACGGCGTATACCTTATTTATTTGTAGGAGCCACCATTGCCGTACTGGTCATGTGTCTGTTGCCCAATGCCGGTTCTTTGGGACTAGCAGTCAGTGCCGCCATGATGTTCGGCCTGGTTGCCCTGATGTTTCTTGACACCAGTATTAATATGGCGATGCAACCATTCAAGATGTTGGTGGGCGACATGGTCAATGAAGAACAGAAAGCCAAGGCTTACAGCATCCAGTCGTTTTTGTGCAATGCCGGCAGCGTGGTGGGATTTCTGTTTCCCTTCTTCTTTACCTTTATCGGCATCAGCAATGTGGCAGAGAAAGGTGTCGTCCCCGATAGTGTTATTTGGTCGTTCTACGTAGGAGCAGCCATCCTGATTCTCTGTGTCATCTACACAACTCTAAAGGTCAAGGAGTGGAATCCGCAGGAGTATGCAGAGTACAATGATAATGGAAAAGAGGCTCTTGAGAACTCCGGCAATTGGTTTTCCTTGCTGAAGAACGCTCCCTCTACTTTTTGGAAGGTTGGTTTGGTTCAGTTCTTCTGCTGGTCTGCTTTCCTCTACATCTGGAACTACGCAACAGGTGCCATTGCTGAAACCGTTTGGAACACGAGCGACCCTTCCAGTGAGGCATTCCAGGATGCAGGTAACTGGGTTGGCGTCCTCTTCGCCGTTCAGTCCATCGGGTCGGTAGTATGGGCTGCCGTTCTGCCACGATTTAAGAATGCGAAGATGGCATACGCTATCAGCCTCATCATCGGAGGCATCGGTTTTGCCATGATTCCATTCATTCACGATGCCTACCTCCAATTCGTTCCCTTCGTCTTGGTAGGTTGTGCATGGGCTGCCATGCTCGCAATGCCATTCACGTTTGTTACCAATGCGCTCCAAGGCTACGGACACATGGGAGCCTATCTGGGTCTTTTCAACGGCACCATCTGTATTCCTCAGATTATTGCCGCCCTTTGTGGAGGAATCGTTCTCTCTGTCGTAGGACACCACCAATCTACAATGATGATTGTATCGAGTGTTCTTCTTTGTGCAGGAGCTCTCTGCGTAACTTTCATTCGTAACAAGGTATAAACAATTATCAAAAACTATAAATAAGCGCTTATGAAACTATTATTCAATGTGGAATATCAAACCACTTTCGGCGAAAGCCTGATGATAAACTTCCTGTCAGCTGACGACGAGAAGAAAGTGATGAAGCACAAGATGCAAACACTTGACGGACTGCACTGGTTCTGTGAAGTTTCCAAGACCTTTAAGTCGGAAACGTATCTCGACTATTTCTACTCAGTATATCGTGGAGACGATGAAACCCGTCACGAATGGACAACGGTGCCCCACCGATTGGAGTTTGCTGCACAGAAAGCTACCCGATATACTATTTACGACCACTGGATTGACATTCCCGAAGATGCATTTATGTATTCCTCTGCCTTCACGGAGTGCATCATGCCACGAAAGAGGGCATTAAGTACCAAGTCGGAATACAAGCAGACCGTACGCATCAAAGTGCGTGCACCACAGTTGCGTTCCAACGAATGGCTGGCTATTGTGGGTGAACCGGAATACTTAGGAGCATGGGATCCCAAACGTGCCGTCAATATGACGGAACACGAATACCATGAGTGGGTGGTCAGTCTCGACGCCACACAACTGCCTCAGCATTTTGAGTTTAAATTCATCATCTGCGACAGCCAGCAGGACTTCACACCTATTTGGGAAGAAACCGCCAACCGCAGCATCACGCTGCCCACTATGAAGGACAGCGAAGTGCTGGTCTATGAACTGGCACAAGCCAACTTCCCCATCTATCCCTGGAAGGGATCGGGTGTGGTGGTACCCATTTTCTCACTGCGCAGTGAGGGCAGTTTCGGCGTCGGCGACTTCGGCGACCTGAAGCTGATGATTGACTGGTGTGCCAAAACAAGACAACGGGTACTGCAGATTCTGCCCATCAACGATACCAACATGACGCATACCTGGCAGGACAGCTATCCATATAACAGTATCAGCATCTATGCCCTGCACCCCCAATACATTGACTTCCGACAGATGCCGAAACTCAAGGACAAGGATTTGGACGCTCATTTCCAGCAGTTGCAGAAGGAACTGAATGCCCTGCCCCAGATTGACTACGAACGTATGTTCGCAGCCAAACTGGACTATCTGAAGGCACTCTATGAACAGGAATGGACTTCGGTAAGCCGCACCGCTGCCTTTAAGACGTTCTGCAAGGAAAACCAGCTGTGGCTGGAGCCTTATGCAGCATTCTGCTTCTATCGCGACCTCTATGGCACAGCCACCTTTGGTGAGTGGCCCGTACCATTGGCAAAGCCCGACAAGAACATTACCAATTTCTGGTGCTATGTGCAATTCTATCTTGACCAGCAGATGCATGCGGCCCATGAATATGCCCGTCAGCACCATGTAGTCCTGAAAGGCGACATCCCCATCGGTATCAGTCGCGACGGTGTCGAGGCTTGGGTTGAGCCTAAGTACTTCAATCTGAACGGACAGGCAGGTGCACCACCCGATCCGTTCTCTGCCGACGGACAGAACTGGGGCTTCCCCACCTATAACTGGGACGAGATGATGAAAGACGGCTGTCTGTGGTGGGTTCGCCGTTTCCGCAAAATGGCACAGTATTTCGATGCCTATCGCATCGACCACGTGCTGGGCTTCTTCCGCATCTGGGAAATTCCCGTTCCCGAGAAATCAGGACTGATGGGACAGTTTGTACCGGCCTTAGGCATGAGCAAAGATGAGATTGCAGCCTATGGTGTCCCCTTCCGCGAGGGTTTGTTCTTGGTTGACCATAAGCGCAATGACCGCTGGCACCCACGTATCGCCGTACAGTACCAGCAGGCCTACGAGGAATTGAACGATGGCGAGAAAAATAATTTCAATAACCTCTATAATGATTATTTCTATCGCCGCAACAACCACTTCTGGTATCAGGAGGCAATGAAGAAACTGCCCAAACTGATACAGGCCACCCGCATGCTCGTCTGCGCAGAAGACCTGGGAATGGTGCCCGATTGCGTACCTTGGGTGATGAACGAGTTGCGCATTCTAACACTGGAGATTCAGTCGATGCCGAAAGATCCGACGACACGCTTCGGAAAATTGTCGCATAATCCCTATCGCAGTGTTGACACCATCTCTACCCATGACATGCCTACCCTGCGCCAATGGTGGGACGAGGACGATGAACGCACACAGACCTACTACAACACGACACTGCGCCGTGGTGGTATTGCGCCCCATCCACTGCCCGGATGGCTGGCAAAGGATATCGTGAGCCGTCACCTGACGTCGCCCTCAATGCTATGCCTGCTCTCGTTGCAAGACTGGCTCTCCATCGACGAGAAGTTGCGTCTGCCCGACGTCAATGCCGAACGCATCAACATCCCTGCCAACCCACGCCACTACTGGCGTTATCGCATGCACCTCACGCTCGAGCAGCTTCTGGCTGCCGACGACTTCAACGAAGAGGTCAAGACGCTGATTGTGCAAAGTGCACGGAAATGAGAAATGAATTAAGGTAAGAGTGAATAGTGAAAAGAAGAAATGAAAAGATTATTGTTATTCATTATGCTGGCCATGCCTATGATGGTGATGGCAAGTAGTGTGAAGTCACCCAATGGGAATATTGTGCTGACCTTTGAACTGAACGGCAGCACACCCACCTACTCCATGACCTATAAAGGTAAAGACGTCATCAAGCCCTCACGACTGGGATTTGAACTGGCAAAAGACAAACATGCTACCATGGGAATGGATCAGTACGACCTGATGGACGGCTTTTACGTCATGAAGGAAGAAACCTCCGAGTTCGACGAGACATGGAAACCCGTATGGGGCGAGACTGCCACCATCCGTAACCATTATAACGAGCTCTGTGTCACCTTAGGTCAGGAGATTGTCCTGAAGCGCAGAGGACCTGCTGTACCTGGCATTCACGAACGCCCTGCTACGGCATTGCGCACCATGCTGATCCGCTTCCGCGTCTATGACGACGGTATCGGTTTCCGCTATGAGTTCCCACAGCAGCGGTTCCTCAACTATTTCATCATCAAAGACGAGCACACGGAGTTTGCGATGGCTGGCGATCATACCGCATGGTGGTTGCCCGGCGACTACGACACGCAGGAGCAGGAGACTCAGCAGACCAAGCTCTCGGAGGTTCGCGAGCGCATGCAGAAAGCCGTCAACTGGGATAATTCTTCCGTAGCGGTATTCTCGCCCACCGGTGTGCAGACCTCCCTGCAGATGAAGAGCGACGACGGACTCTACATCAACATCCACGAGGCTGCCTGTCTGGATTATGCCACCATGCACCTCGAACTGGTAGATTCACAAACAAAGGCGCTCACAACCAAGTTAGGTGGTGGTAGCAATGCCTATACCCCCGCACCCGCGCCATCACCCTATCCGCTGCCACAGCCCTTCACCTTTGTCAGCCATCTCACCCCTGATGCTACCGGACTGAAGGGTGCCATGCAGGCACCCTGCAACACCCCGTGGCGCACCGTCATGGTGAGCGACGATGCGCGCGATATGCTGTCCAGTAACCTCATCCTCAACCTCAACGAACCTTGTAAGATTGAGGACACCAGTTGGATTCATCCCACGAAATACTGCGGTGTATGGTGGGAAATGATTGTCGGCAAGAGCAGTTGGAACTACACCGACGATTTCCCCAGCATTAAACTTGATAATATTGACTGGACAAAAGTAAAACCCAATGGTCGTCATGGTGCTAACAACGAGAAGGTAAAACGCTACATCGACTTTGCTGCCAAGAACGGACTCGACCAGGTGTTGGTGGAAGGATGGAACGTCGGTTGGGAAGACTGGGCAAATATGTGGAAACGCGACGTCTTCGACTTCGTCACCCCCTACCCCGACTTCGACATCAAGATGCTGAATGAGTATGCCCACTCAAAGGGTGTTAAACTGCTGATGCACCACGAAACCAGCAGTTCTACGCAAAACTACGAGCGCCATATCAAGGAAGCATACGAACTGATGAACAAATACGGCTATGATGCCGTGAAGACGGGTTACGTGGGTGACATCATCCCACGCGGCGACCATCACTACTCACAGTCGATGAACAACCACTACCTGTACGTTATCAAAGAGGCTGCCAAACACCATATCATGGTCAACTCGCATGAGGCCACCCGCCCCACCGGACTCTGTCGCACCTATCCTAACCTGGTAGGCGGCGAGTCAGCACGCGGCACTGAATACGAGGCCTTCGGCGGCAGTCGTCCCGACCATACCTGCATCCTGCCTTTCACCCGACTGCAAGGCGGTCCGATGGACTACACGCCTGGTATCTTCGAGACTAGGCTCTCCACATGGAGCGACAACAAGTCGTGGGCACGCATCACCATCGCAGGTTCACTGGCTCTCTATCTCACCATGTACAGTCCCCTGCAGATGGCAGCCGACCTGCCCGAGCATTACGAGAAATTCGACGATGCCTTCCAGTTCATCCGCGATGTGGCATGCGACTGGGACGACTCTCGCTATTTAGAGGCAGAACCGGGCGACTACATCACCGTTGCACGTAAGGCAAAGGGCACCGACAACTGGTTTATCGGTGGCAAATGCGACGAGAACGGCCATCGGAGCAAGATTAAACTCGACTTCCTCGACAAGAAGCGTACTTACCAGTGCACCATCTATGCCGATGCTGAGGATGCCCACTACGAGACCAATCCCCAGGCCTACACCATCACCCGTTATGTGGTAAAGGCTGGCGACGTATTAAAGTTGACAGAAGCCCCTGGCGGCGGATTTGCCATTTCACTGATAGCACAATGAGAAAAAATATATTAATAGGAATGACTGTGCTACTTACAGCTTGTAAGCCAAGTACGGAAGCGTTTCATTTCGACGAGATGGTCTATTCGCCAAATGAGACCGTCTTCAAGTTGTTTGCACCTGCTGATGCGGAATGCTTTGTAGTGACTGACAACGACAGTATCCGTATGACACTTGCTGCCGACAGTATATGGACAGCAACACTCAAGGGCGACCATAAAGGGAAAACCTATCAATTCTCTGTCAATGGACAGCGGTCACCAGGTGTCTTCGCCAAGGCTGTGACGGTCAATGGCGAGAAAGGTGTCATTATAGACATGAAAGACACTGATCCCAAGGGATGGGCTGACGACAAGCATGTACTTC
>JAEEGF010424171.1_pt1 | contig 20934 bp, 10 predicted proteins | sample 9134171 | NCBI WGS metagenome assembly JAEEGF01 (sample SAMN16246542, study PRJNA631951) | gut metagenome | biome: gut microbiome; feature: rumen; material: AP-attached | host: Bos | place: Iran: Karaj | collected 2018-10
CGGCCGTAAGCGTTTATGCCACCATCATCTCATCGGTGACCTACCTCACCATTCCGGCCAAAGCCTTCGCCACTGACTGGACCTACTATCCCATGCTGCTGACAATCCCGATGGTGGTGCCCCTGGTGACGCGCCGCTATCTGCCCTACTTCCAACGCAGCGGATGCAGTTCGGCCTACGAATTGCTGGAAAGACGCTTTTCGCCCCTGACGCGCTGGATGGCTTCCGGCCTGTTTTGCATCTATATGGTGGTGCGCATCGCCCTCGTGTTATATCTGCCAGCTTTGGCTTTGAGCACCGTAGCCGGATGGAGCATTGTGATGTGCATTGTGCTGGTTGCTCTGCCCACGATGATATACAGCGCCATCGGCGGACTGAAGGCTGTCATTTGGGGCGATGTCGTTCAGGGGGCGGTGCTCGTTTTGGGTGCAGTCTTCTCGCTGGCCTATCTCGTCATCCACACCGAGGGAGGAGCGGAAGGCTTTGTCACTATGGCACTTGAAGCAGACAAACTGCGTCTGATGGACTGGGACATGAGCGCCTGCAAGGCCACCTGGTGGGTAATCCTGGTGGGCGGCCTGGCCTCCAGCCTCATCTCCTACACCAGCGACCAAACCATTATCCAACGCTATATGGCCACGCGCGACATCGCAGCCGGCAGCCGCAGCCTGTGGATGAACGCATGGCTTTACATCGGCAGCTCCGTGCTGTTTTACGCCATCGGCACGGGACTCTATACCTATTATTCCACACACGCACTACCTGAAATGAGCATCGACGCCGTCTATCCCTACTTCATCGTGCACCAATTGCCCGCCGCCGTCAGCATTCTGCTGGTGGCTGCGCTTGCTGCTGCTACGATGAGCACTGTGTCCTCCTGCATCAACTCTTTGGCTACCGCGTTTTGTGTGGACTTCGTGCAAAGGTTGCACTCTTCTGTCTCCGAACAAAGGCTACTGTTTTATGCCCGTCTGGCCAGCATTGCCGGAGGCACGATGGGGCTCGCCGTAGCCCTCATGATGAGCACGTGGCAGATTACGTCTCTTCTTGACTACTTCAACACCACACTCGGCTTGCTCACTTCCGGCCTTGGCAGCCTCTTTTTTATGGCCGTCTTTATGCCGAAGCTCAAAGCTGGCGTAGCATTGACGGGATTCATTGCCGGAGAAGCGGCGGTGTTTGCCGTATGGCTTCTGACGCCACTCAACTTCTTTCTCTACGGCGCCATCGGCCTGATCGTCAGCCTCACTACAGCTGCTGCATTAAACCTTTTGGCCGGCCGGAGGTCTAAACTATGACAAACCGTTAAAAGCATAACACTATGAAGAAATTCTTTATTGCCATTATGGCACTCACAATGACGCTGGGCGTTTGTGCTCAGGACAGCATCGGAAACGCACGACCTGAACGCCGCGAGTCGAATCGCCCCGGACGACAAAGAAGAGAGTTCACTCCCGAAGAGGTTGCCGCCAAGCAGGCGATGGACCTTAAGGAGAAGATTGAAGGCATCAGCGACCAGCAATACGAACAGATTTATGCCATCTACCTGTGGCGCGCTCAGGAGAGCAAACACGAGAGGGACTCCATCATGGCCAACAGAAAGGAAGGTGAACGCCCCCAGATGAACCGCGAAAAGATGCAGCAGAGGGAAAACGTCGTGGTGGACGCTCTAAAGCTGATTCTCGACGAAAAACAGTATGCCGCCTATGAGAAACTTCAGAACGAGCAACGTCAACGTATGCGCCAACGCATGCGTCAGCGCCAGATGCAGAGACGCGAGGGAGAACGCATGGAGGGACTCCGCGAGCCCGGCAGGATGAGCGACGACAACATGTTCTGAGCACTCAGGCCGAAGTACTCGATTTACACAAAATAAGAAACTCCCCGCTAACGTAGCGAGGAGTTTCTTTTTGGGTGTCTAGTGGGACTCGAACCCACGACATTCAGAACCACAATCTGACGCTCTAACCAACTGAACTATAGACACCGTGTTGGTGGTCTTTCGTGAAAACCGCCGCAAAGGTAGGGATTTTTCCCGACTCCACCAAAAAAATGTTCAACTTTTTATGCGTAAACCTGCTTTTTTCCCGCAGCGAGGGTGTTGAGCATGAGCATGCAGATGGTCATCGGCCCCACTCCGCCGGGAACGGGCGTGATGTAGGAACACTTCGGAGCCACATGCTCAAAGTCTACATCGCCCTGCAGGCGGAAGCCACTCTTTCTGGAGGCGTCGGGAACACGGGTGGTGCCGACGTCGATGACCACAGCGCCTTCCTTCACCATGTCTGCCGTCACAAAAGCCGGACGTCCGATGGCGGCTATCACAATGTCCGCTGCCGCACACTCCTCCTTGAGGTTGGCGGAATGCGAGTGCAACACCGTCACGGTGGCGTCACCGTACTGCTTCTGCAACATCAGCTGCGCCATAGGCTTACCCACGATGTTGGACCGGCCGAGCACAGCCACCTTCTTACCGCTCGTGGGGATGTTGTAGCGCTGCAGGAGCGTGAGGATGCCCAGGGGCGTGGCCGAGATGAAGCAAGGCAGACCGATGGCCATACGTCCCACGTTGACAGGATGGAATCCGTCCACGTCTTTGCGGTAGTCAATCGCCTCCGTCACCTTCTGCTCCGAGATATGACGCGGCAGAGGCAGCTGCACGATGAAGCCGTCCACGCTGTCGTCTCTGTTGAGGCGATCCACCACAGCGAGCAACTCTTCTTCTGTAATATCATCCTCATAGCGCAACAGCGTGCTCTGGAAGCCGCAGGCCTCGCAGGCCAGCACCTTGTTCTTCACGTAAGTTTCGCTGCCGCCGTCGTGCCCCACCAGCACTGCGGCCAGATGGGGACGTTTGCCGCCTTTGCTCACTATCTCCTCCACCTCAGCTTTGATTTCAGCCTTGATGGCTGCTGCGGTGGCTTTTCCGTCTATCAGTGTCATGCTTGATAATCCTTTTTAAATATTCATCTTAAAATCCGGGACGTCCTTTCATCGCACGAGCCATTTGCGCCATAGCGGCGGGATTGGTGGCCATCTTCATCACCTTGCGCGTTTGGTCGAACTGCTTGATGAGACGGTTGACCTCCTCCAGCTTCGTGCCCGAACCTTTGGCAATACGCATCTTGCGCGAGGTATTGAGACACTCTGGGTGCTGCCGTTCTTTGGGCGTCATCGACTGGATGATGGCCTCGATGCCCTTGAAGGCGTTGTCGTCGATATCCACATCTTTGAGCGCTTTGCCCACACCGGGAATCATCGACGCCAAATCCTTAATGTTGCCCATCTTCTTGATGGTCTGTATCTGCTTGTAGAAGTCATCGAAGTCGAATTTATTCTTCTTGATGCGCTCCTCCAGACGTCTGGCTTCTTTCTCGTCAAACTGCTCCTGCGCCCGCTCCACCAACGAGACCACATCGCCCATGCCGAGAATTCGGTCGGCCATGCGCTCGGGATGGAACACATCGATGGCCTCCATCTTCTCACCCGTGCCGATGAACTTAATGGGCTTGTTGACCACCGTACGGATGGACAAAGCTGCACCGCCGCGTGTGTCGCCGTCAAGTTTGGTGAGCACCACGCCGGAATAGTCGAGGCGATCGTTGAACTCCTTGGCCGTGTTGACGGCATCCTGACCAGTCATTGCATCAACCACAAAAAGGATTTCGTGGGGATTAACAGCATCGCGGATATCCTGAATCTGCTGCATCAGCTCCTCGTCCACTGCCAGACGTCCGGCCGTATCGATGATGACCACATCATACGCCTTGGCTTTAGCCTCCTGTATGGCATTGAGGGCAACTGCCACGGGATCGGTGGCACCCTCTTCCATATAGACGGGCACACCGACCTGCTCACCGAGCACCTTCAGCTGCTCCATGGCGGCGGGACGGAAGGTGTCGCAGGCAGCCAGCAGAGGATGCTTCCGACGCTTGTCGCGCAGCATCTTGGCCAGTTTGCCGGAGAAGGTCGTCTTACCCGAACCGTTGAGACCGGCCATCAGGATGACCGTCGGCTGTCCGACGCGTCCGGGCAGAGACAAGTCTGCAGCTTCGCCGCCCATGAGCAGGGCCAGCTCGTCGTGCACGATCTTCACCATCAGCTGGTGAGGCTTCACAGCCGTCAGCACGTTTTGTCCCAAAGCCTTTTGCTTCACCTGGTCGGTGAACGTCTTGGCCACTTTATAGTTGACATCGGCATCAAGCAGGGCGCGACGCACGTCTTTTAGCGTCTCCGCCACATTAATCTCGGTGATTTTGCCTTCACCCTTAAGTATTTTCCATGAGCGCTCAAGGCGCTCGCTCAAACTGTCAAACATCTACTTTCTTTTCTTCTTATGTTTTTTTACCTTAAACTGTATGTTTCTCTCCTACTTCAGGAACTTGACGGCACACTCTTCTCCGTCGGCCATCACGCGGGCCACATAGAGTCCGTCCGTCATACCGCTGACGTTCATCACGGCGTGTCCGCCGCTCACGCTGATTTGACGTCGGTCGAGCAGCGCTCCGCTCATGCCGTAGATGCTGACGGTGACGCTTCCGGCCTCCTCGCTGCTGATATAGAGGTTGCCGCCGTAGTAGCGCACGCTCAGACTGCCGCTGCGGTCGCCGCCCTCCTCAGCCAGCGAGTTGATGCCCGTAGGATCGACGGGAATGATGTATTCCTTGGCATACGACGTGATGGTGTTCTGCTTGTCGATGGTGGGCAGTGACATCAGATAGGTCTGCGTGCCGCCGTCGGGGAAGCGGCCCACGGTCTGGTCGCCGTTCATCACGCGGTAAGGCAGCGAATCCACCCATTCGTACTGCTTCTTGTCCGCGTCGTACTTGCCGATAGCCACATAGAGCGGCTCGGTGGCCGAGTTGGACAACTTGAAGTTGGCGTGAATCTGCGTGTTCTCTGCTGTGATGTTTTTGTAGCGGTCGCCGCACCAGATCAACTTGTAGCCATGGGCGGGGATAATGGTGGAAGCCTTCGAGTGCACGGAGGGATCGCTCTTGGTGGCCGTGGTGATCTGCCACTTGGCGGGATTGTCTCTGCGGTCGGTGATGCAGAGGCCGGCCAGATCGATGTCCTCGTCGGTGGTGTTGTAGAGCTCTATCCAGTCATCCTTCTTAAAGAAGTCGTTGATGTAAATGCTGTTGCCGGCACTCACCTCGTTGATGACGATGGGCGCTGTGGGCAAGCCCTCTTCTTTCTTTTCTTCGTCGGTCAGAGGCTCCCAAACGGCCTTCAGGTTGTAGTTGCCCGAAGCTTCGAGCTCCATTTCCGGATCGGTGTTCACAATCTGTCCTCCACCGCCTCCGCCGCTGTAGTTCTGCTGGAGCGAAGCGTCGAAATAGACGTCCGACGACGTGCCACTTTGGTTGTGCACCTCGACGGCAATCACGTTCTCTCCTTTCTTAAAGTATGAGGCGGCAATGTTGATAACATCCGTGTCGTAGGGGTCCGATCCATAGGCGGAAGCGTAGTCCGTGTAAGCAGCACCGCTGTTGAGACGCTTGCGGGCCACTTCCTGACCGTTGACGTAGATGATGTAGCCGTCGTCGAAGTTGACAGTCATCTTGAAGACGTCGCCGGCATCGGGCGCCATCGCCAGGTTGCAGGTCTTGCGGAAATAGTAGGTCGGACGCTTCTGGTTGGGATTGCTGCCCCAGTCCAGCGTGGTGACAATCACGGCGCCGTCTTCACGGCTGTGGAATCCGAAGAGTCCGCCGCCCGAGCGCCAGCTGACCTGACTGCCGGAGGTCTTCCAGTCGGTGCCGGTCAGATCGCCCTGATCGTAATACTGCCACGTGGCGTTCATGGGGAAGAGCATTGTGCTTTCCGAGCTGCCGTCAACGTCCATCCATCCCAAGAAGCGGTAGCTGGCCGGAGCTATGGCTTTCACTTTCACGGGGTAGAACAGACGGCCGGAGAACTTATCCGTGGGCACTGGGATGCCGTTCACCTGCAGCTGTCCGGCCCCGATGTTGCTGGAGAGCGAGGCCGTGAGCGCACCCGTTGCACTCAGATAGTTGGCCATGAGGCTCACCTGACGGGTCTGCATGTCGCTCGTCATGGCGTTCAGCAGGTTGTCGGCATGCTGGTTGACAAACCACACATTATACCAGCTTTCCTTCTGCATCAGACTGGCCATCCTGCTGCGGAACTCCTCAATGATTTCGGCGCAGCGTCCGGGCTCGAACACGCTGCCGGCCACCAGACAGTAGGTGTCGATGAACTTCTTTCTGAACTCGGCGTTCTGCAGCATGTTGAGGAATATGGTCACCATCTTGACCTCTTCGGTGATGCGGTAGGAGCTACCGTCCTCATTGTAGATGGTGTAGAAGGTGTAGATCCTCTGGTTTTCGAAATCGGTGAAGGGATTGAAGCTGCGGTCGAAGCAGTTGTCCAGGTCGAAGATGACGAAGTGGAACTTGCCGCCGGCGCTCTTGTCGCGGAAGGCCTTGAGGTTGTTGTGGGGCCAGTCCCAGTTGTTGGTGTAGAGTTGCAGGGCGAAGTAGTTGCAGAACTCGTCGATGTCTACAATATCCACAATGCGGTTCCAGCTGTGCTCGTCGTAGGCCGTAGCGGAGATGTCGTACCATTCGTCGAAGAGCTGGCTGTCGCCCGTGGTCTGCACGTAGCCCGAGTCCACACTCATCTCGAAGGCGTCCTGCAGATCGGTGTCCAAGCCGTAGTTGGCGTAGCCGTATTGCCTGTTGGTCACTTCTCGGATGTTCATCGTGCCCTTGAACTCGCCGTTGAGGAACACGTGCGAAGGGCTCGTCTCCTGAGCGTCGCAGTAGATGCCGGAGCGGATGATGATCTGCTGCAGCATGTTGTCCTTGCAGCGGCTTTGGTTGTAGCGGTCGTTGCCGCCGTTGCGCAGCATCAGCTGCTTGTATTTGTTGTAGGGCTTGGCTTCGAACCACTGCTGCGAGAGGTCGTTGAGGCCATAGGTCTTTGTGGCTTTGAGTTTGAAGGAGAGCAGGTTGCTGTAGGTCATACCCCACATGCGGCTCCATCCGCCCGAGATGGACATATCCACCTCCTGCGAGAAATTGATGTCGCGGTTCGCATCAATATATTCGAAATTGACGGGACGCTCCCAATCCATATTCCAGTTGGCTTTGTCCGTACCGGTCACACCGTTGCCGCTGCGGCCGTTGGAGCCCTTGGTGTAGATACCGATTTCGTCATCATAGAGGTTTTCGGGATCGGTGTTGACGATGACCAGCGGCAACTCATAGTCGTTGTCATTGTAGATCCAGCTGCGCGTCACCACTTCGGAGGGGATCATGCCCGTCTTGAAGAGGCGGAAACGATAAACGGCCGTCGCATTGACCTGTGCGGAGAAGCCGCCGCCCTGCTTGCGGGTGCCGTTGCTCAAGGTTGGCGTGCTGCCGTCGGTGGTGTAGACGAGCGTGGCGTCGGAGGGATACGTCACCGTGAAGGTGAAGGGCGAGGTGAACAGCCCGGACTGACGGTCCACGGTCGGACCGCTGATTTGCGTGGTGACGAAACTGCTTGTTGCGTTGGAGGCCTCGGGGGTAGGCTCTGCCGTTACGGCCCAGGCACCCGTACCGTCGGCCTTGCGGGCATAAGAGGTGCGCCCCTTCAGGCTGGGGAAAGTCTGTGTGGCCAGCAGTTCACCTTCGCGACTGAGCACGCTGACGGTGCCGCCGTCGGTGTCGAGCTTCCAGTCCACCTGCTTGTAGGCCAGCTTGCCGTATTGCCCATCGTAGTGGTCAAACCACACGTTCCTGTATCCTCCGGCGGGAACGGATCCGTAGTCCATCGGCAGACGGGTTTCGTAGCCTCTCAGGTCGTCCCTGATGATGACGCCGCCCAAGTCGGCCGGCTGCGCCGTGGGGTTGTAGAACTCTATCCATCCGCCGTAGTTGAAGGAGGGGTCGATGAACATATCCACGTTGCGCGACTGTATCTCGTTGATGAAGAGGTTGTCCTTCGTGGCCGGATGCGAGGTCACGATCAGGGTGCACTGATCACTCAGATTGGTGCCGTCGCAGCTCGTGGCCGTGATGATGCACTGTCCGGCTTCCACACCGGTGATAATGCCGGCCTCATCCACAGTGGCCACACTCTCGTCGCTGCTCCACCACGAGAGCGAGGGATCGGTGGCAGTGGTGGGCAATACGACAACGCTCAGAGCGACCTGCTGTCCTTTTTCCATAATCGGCGTGTGATCGGCGAAGGTGACGCTGGTCACACTCGTCTGCGACACTCTCACGGTACAGGATCCCGACACACCGCTGCCGTCGAGGGCCGAAGCCGTGATGGTGGCGGCGCCGACCCAATGCGCCGTCACGTTGCCGTTCTGGTCCACAGTGGCCACTTTCTCGTCGCTGCTCTCCCACTTCAGTTTCTGAATTGTGGCCGTCGAGGGCTGCACCGTCGGGGTGAGCTGCCTCGAGTTGAAGCGCGTCATGCGGTAGCTTGAGGGCGAGAAAGTGATGGCCGTCACGGGCTGCATGTCGCCGTAAAACTCCAGCTTCCAGTTACTCCAAATGGTCCAGTTCTCCGTGATGCGCTGCCCGGTGCCGTCGTCGGGACAGGCCATGCCGAATGAGAGTGTGCCGTCGGTCACATCGAACTCCAGACTGTTGGGATAAGCGCCTGTGGAGAAGCGGGCGCTGGCGCCTTCCATGTTGTTGGGATAATAGCGGTTGACGCCGCCCACATTCAGCTGGTTGTCGCCGCCGTTGATGCGGGTGGTGGAGAACTGGCTGTAGACGCTCTGCACGGGCGTCTGCTTATCGTTGGCCCAGATGTAGGCGTCGCGCTTGGCTGTGGCCTCGCTGTAGTTTTCGGCCGCACTGCTGTCAAAGCCCCCGGGGCGGTAATAGGCGTTCACCGAAAGGCGGTATTTGCCGCTGGGCAATCCGCTCAGCTCCTGCCCCACCCTGAAGTAGGCGTACCACATCTCCATGGCGTTGTAGTTGACGTTGTAACCGCCGTACGAAGCACCCGGATAAACGGTCCATCCGTCTTTGGTGTTGCCCTCAAAGCGGGGATTGGTGACGAAGGCGTCCGTGACGTCCACCCATTCGGCTGCGCTCACGCGCACGCATAATAGAACAAAAAAAATGACAACCCTCAGGGGCGTCAGCGTCAACTTGCTTCTCATGGAAATGGCTTTAATAATGATGTACTTGTGTTCTTGGTTGCGGGGGTCCGACTCGAACGGGCGACCTCCAGGTTATGAGCCTGGCGAGCTACCAACTGCTCCACCCCGCGGTGTCAAAGCGAGTGCAAAGGTAAGACATATTTTCGGCTCCACCAAATTTTCCAAGCACTTTTTTCGAAAAACGGGTCATTTTTTATGCTTTTCGACAAGTTTTTTGTGCTTCTTTGAGGCTTTACCGAGTTTTTTTCGTACCTTTGCACGCGATTATGGCTATAGAAAAAACACGGGCTATACTCGTTGATGTGGCACGCCGCCTTTTCGCCCGGAAGGGATTGGAGGAGACCACGATGAACGACATCTCCCAGGCCGCCGGCAAGGGACGACGCACGCTCTACACCTATTTCAAGAACAAAGAGGAGATCTTCGACGCCGTCGTCGAGGCCGAGATGGACCGCCTGGCCCGCGAGATGGCCGAGGTGGCTTCGCGCCTGCTCTCTCCCGAAGACAAGCTGGTAGCCGTCATCTACGGACATCTGGAGGCCATCAAGGAGATTGTGCAGCGCAACGGCAACATGCGCGCCGAGTTTTTCCGCGACGCCTGGCGTGTGTCGCTCATCCGCAAGCGTTTCGACACCAACGAGAAGAAACTTCTGGCCCAGATTCTCACCGATGGCGAGCGTCAGGGTTATTTCGACATTGAGAACATACAACTCGCCGTCAACATCATCCATTACTGCCTGCGCGGCCTGGAGATCCCCTACATCTACGGCCGTCTCGACAACGGGCTTTCGCCTGCGGCCTCCCGCGCCGCCGTGCAGCGCATCATCCACCGCGCCATAGGTCATCAATTCAAAAAACACAACTGATATGCTTTTACAAGGAAAAACCGCTCTCATCACCGGCGCCGCCCGCGGCATCGGCAAGTCCATCGCCCTGAAGTTCGCTTCCGAGGGCGCCAACATTGCGTTCACAGACCTCGTGCTCAACGACGATATGGCCGCCGGCCTCGAAGCCACGCGCAAGGAGATTGAAGCTCTCGGCGTGAAGTGTCTCGCCTACGCCGGCAACGCCGCCGACTTTGCCGAGACAGAGAAAGTCGTCGCACAGATCAAGCAGGACTTCGGCACCATCGACATTCTGGTCAACAACGCCGGCATCACCAAGGACGGCCTGATGCTGCGCATGAGCGAGCAGCAGTGGGACGCCGTCATCAACGTCAACCTCAAGTCCGCCTTCAACTTCATCCACGCCTGTGTGCCCGTCATGATGCGTCAGCGCGGCGGCAGCATCATCAACATGGCTTCCGTCGTCGGCGTTCACGGCAATGCCGGTCAGGCCAACTACGCCGCCTCCAAGGCCGGCCTCATCGCTCTGGCCAAGAGCATCGCGCAGGAGATGGGCCCGAAGGGCATCCGCGCCAACGCCATCGCTCCCGGCTTCATCGAGACGGCCATGACGGCCGCTCTGCCCGACGAAGTGCGTGAGGAGTGGAAGAAGAAGATTCCCCTGCGCCGCGGCGGACAGGTGGAAGACATCGCCAACACGGCGCTCTATCTGGCTTCCGACCTTTCCTCTTACGTCAGCGGACAGGTGATCCAGGTGGACGGCGGCATGAACATGTAAATGCAGGTACTCTACGAGGACAACCACCTCATCGTGGTGAACAAGGCTCCGGGCGAAATCGTCCAGGGCGACAAGACGGGCGACAAGCCCCTCTCGGAGACGGTGAAGGACTACATCAGGGAGCGTTACGCCAAGCCCGGCAACGTCTTCCTCGGTGTGGTGCACCGCCTGGACCGCCCCGTCAGCGGCGTGGTGCTTTTCGCCCGCACGAGCAAAGCCCTCGCCCGCCTCAACGCCCTCTTTGCCGACCACGAGAGCGTGCACAAGACCTACTGGGCCATCGTTGCCAACCGGCCGGAGCAGGCAGAAGGGACGCTCGTCCACTGGCTCACGCGCAACGAGAAGACCAACAAGGCTGCGGCCCACGACCGCGAAGTGCCCGGCTCCAAGAAGGCCGTTCTCGACTACCGGCTTCTGGCATCCTCCGACCGCTACCATCTCTTGGAGGTCACGCTCCGTACGGGGCGCCACCATCAGATCCGCTGCCAGCTCGCCAAGATCGGCTGCCCCATCAAGGGCGACCTCAAATACGGCGCGCCGCGCTCCAATCCCGACGGCAGCATCTCGCTGCACGCGCGCTCCCTCACGCTGGAGCATCCCGTCACCCACACCACCGTATCCGTCACGGCCCCCGTGCCTGACGACCGTCTATGGCAGCACTTCGAATCATAACGAAGACGCTTCTTTGGACGCTCCTCTGCGTCATCATGCTGCCCGTTCTGCTGGCGGCGGCGCTCTACGTTCCGCCCGTTCAGCGATGGGCCGTCCAGACGGCGGCGCGCTATGCTTCCGAGGCCACGGGGATGCAGATTTCCATCGGCCGTCTGGGCATCAGCTTCCCGCTCGACCTCGACCTCAATCGCCTTGTCGTAATTGACAAATGCGACACATTAGTTGCTGTGGACCAGGCTGTTGCCGACCTTTACTTCGAGCACGTCTTTCATTGGCGTATCGGCGTCGAGGCGCTCGATTTGTCGCGCGGTCAGGTCAACATTGCGCTGCGTCCCGACACCACCGAGAAGGACACTTCGAAGACCCAGTTGCCTCCGCTCGAGGTCAACATCCGGCGCGTGGCTCTCAGCGACGTGCGGGCCACTTTCCGCACCGTCGGCGACACGCTCAGCGTCTTTGCCCTGTTGCGCGAAGCCACCCTCTCGGGGGGCGACATCGCTCTGGGGCCTTCCATCTACGTGGTGGACTGCTTCGAGGCTACGGTGGACTCACTCTCGGTCTCAGCGCTCGACTCCCTGGGGCAGCGTTCGGCGCTCTTTCCGCCCGACCTCTCGCCCCTCTCCTATCCCCTGACGCCTTTCACGGTGGGTCTCTCCCGCCTCTCGCTCACGCTGGAGCCTCTGCTGCGCTTCTCCGTGGGCCGTTTCAGCCTCACGACGCCGTCACTCTGTGCGGCCCTCACGGCTGCCGGCGACCTCTCGGCCGTTGCGGTGGACTCGCTCCATGTGTGGCTGCCCGACCAGGTGGACCTTTGGGGCAGCGGAAGGGCTTCCAATCTCGACCGGCCCGACTCGCTCTCGGCCCGCTTCGACTGGGATGTGCATACGCGCGACCTCACGCCTCTGGCCCGCCGCCTCTCGATTAAGGATGTGGCGCTGCCGCCGATGGACCTCAACGCCTTCACCTCGGTGGAGGGTTCGCGCTGCCACATCGACGCCATCCTCAACGAGGGTCGCGGCAACGTGCGCCTCGTGGGCGACTACGACACCAAGGACAACAGCTACGAGGCTCAGGCGCGCATCAACGGGCTCAACGTCCGCGACTTCCTGCCTCGCGACAGCATCGGGCGCCTCTCCGCTTCGGCCAAAGTCCAAGGCAGGGGCACCGATCCCTACGACGCCGCCACCGCTTTGGCCGCATCGCTCTCGCTCCAAAGTCTGGCCTACGGCTCATGGCTCATCGACAACGTGGAGGCCCGGGCCTCGCTCCGGAGCCATCGCGCCACGCTCGACCTTCAGGCCGACAACCGCCTGCTCAAGACCGACACCAAGGCTTCGGCCATTGTGCTGAAAAACAGCATCCGGGATGCCCGTTTGGATATGCAGCTCGAAAGGGCCGACCTCAGGGCGCTGCGTCTGGTCGAGGACACACTCTCCGTCGCCGCCAATCTCTCGGCCACAGCCGCCACCGACTTCCGCGAGCGCCACAGCCTCGCCGCCACACTCAGCGACCTGGGCATCGAGACCAAGGACACCGTCTTTCATCCCCTGCCCCTCTCGGTGGACGCCCGCCTCACGCCCGACAGCATCAGGGCCCGGGCCGAAGCCGGCGACCTGCTCCTGCGCTTCACCTCCGCCGACGGCCTCAAGCGGCTGCTCGCCAAGGTGGACAACGTCAACGGCTACCTCAAGCACCAGATGGACGAGTCGATGGAGCGCCACCGTCCGCTGCAGGTCGACCACGACTCGCTCAAGACGATGCTGCCCACCTTCGACCTCAACTTCCTGAGCGGCCGCGACAACACGCTCTTCCGCATCGTGCAGCATCTCCGGTATGAGTTCGACGAGGCTGCGCTGCGCCTTTCGAGCGACCCCGTGCGGGGCATCAACGGCGAAGGCCATGCCTACGGCATCACCAACGGCAACGTGCGTCTGGACACGCTACTGCTCGATGTGGACCACGACAGCAAGGGCTTCAACCTGCTCTCGCGCCTCATGAATTCGCGTCAGAACGCCACCGGCGCCTTCCGTGCGCTCTTCTCCGCTTCGCTGCAGCCCGCCGCCATCGAGACGGCCCTCGAGTTCTACGACGCACAGGGCGAGAAGGGCATCGACCTGGGTCTGCACATCGTGGGCAAAGACTCGGCCCTCGTGGGCCACATCACGCCCCACAACCCCATCCTGGCCTATCGCCGCTTCACGGTGAACCCCGACAACTACATCGCCCTCGACCGCAAGAAGCACATCCGCGCCGACTTCAACCTTCTGGCCGACGACGGCACGCAGCTGATGCTCTTCTCGCCCAGGGAGCAGCGCGACGACGTGCTTCAGGACCTCACGCTCTCGGTGCGCCGCCTCAATCTGGGCGAACTGTGTCAGGTGTTGCCCATCGTGATGCCTCGCGTCAGCGGCTTCCTCGACGGCGACATCCACGCTCTGGTGGTGGACACTACGGAGGCTACGGTGGCCCTCGGCCTTGAGGCCCGCGACCTGGTCTACGAGAAGGCGCCTCTGGGCACCGTAGGCCTCGACATGGTGTGGATGCCCAACCCCGACGGCACTCAGGTCATCGACGGACAGATGACGCAAAACGGCCGCGAGGTGCTGCTGCTCAACGGCAGCTATTGGAAAGACCGCGAGACGAAAGAGGACCGCATCGACGCCACCGCCACGCTGCAGCGTCTGCCGCTGCTGCTGGCCAACGGCTTCATTCCCGACAACCTGATCACTTTGGCCGGATACGCTGTGGGCCATCTCTCCGTCACGGGTCCCGTCTCCGCGCTGAGCCTCAACGGCGCTCTGGCCACCGATTCGATGGACATCCGCTCCGTGCCCTACAGCGTGCATCTGGCCCTGCCGCGCGACACGCTGCATATCGACAACAGCGTCATCGAGATGCGCAATCTGCGCGCCTTCTCCGTCGTCGACGGCAAGAAGGGCGAGCGCCCCGATCTCGACGTCGAGCACGCGATGACGCTCAACGGCCGCGTGGACTGCCGGGACCTGAACCACATCAAGCTCGGCCTGAGGGTGCAGGCAGAGAACTTCCGCCTCATCGACGCCCCGCGCAACAAGAAGGCGCAGGCCTACGGCAAGGCCTACGTCGACGCCGACGTGCGTCTGGGCGGCGACCTTCAGAAGATGCGCATCGGCGGCAAACTGCGCCTTCTGGGCAAGACGGATCTCACCTACGTCGTCACCGACACGCCGCTCTCGGCCGACAACAAGCTCGACGACCTGGTCACCTTCGTGGACTTCAGCGACACCACCGCTGTGGACGCCCCTGTGAGCAATCCCATGGACATCCGCCTCAACCTGGCGCTCGCCATCGACGAGGCCGCCACGATGCACGTGCTCCTCTCCGAGGACGGCAGCGACCATCTCGAGATCGAGGGCGGCGGCGACCTCAACTTCAGCTACGACCCGATTACGGGCAATCGCCTCTTCGGGCGCTACACGGTGCTCTCGGGCAAGCTGGACTATTCGCTTGTGGTGGCTTCTCTGAAGGACTTCAAGCTGCACACGGGCTCCTACATCGAGTTCCTGGGCGACCCGCTCAACCCCACCCTTTCGCTCTCGGCTTCGGAGATGAAGAAGGCCAGCGTGACGGAGGGCAAGGTGACGCGTTCGGTCAACTTCGACGTGGGCCTCAAGGTGACGCGCAACCTCAAGGACCTGGGCCTGGAGTTCACCATCGAGGCGCCCGAGGACCTCACCTGCCAGCAGGAGCTCTCGGCGATGTCCACCGAGCAGCGCGGCCGCGTGGCCGTCACGCTGCTGGCCACCGGCATGTACGTCACCGACAACTACCAGAGTTCGGGCTCGGGCGGCGGCTTCACGGCCTCCGGCGCGCTCAACTCCTTCCTCCAGAGCCAGATCAACTCCATTGCGGGCAAGGCGCTCAAGACGGTGGACATCGGCTTCGGCATGGGCAACACGACCAACGCCGCCGGCGCCACTCAGACCGACTACAACTTCTCCTTCGCCAAGCGCTTCTGGGGCAACCGCATCTCGGTCATCGTGGGCGGCAAGGTCTCCAGCGGCAACCAGGCGAAGAACACGGGCGAGAGCATCGTCAACAACATCTCCGTGGAGTATCGCCTCGACAATTCCGGCACCCGCTACGTGCGTGCCTTCTACGACCGCGAATACGAGACCCTCATGGAGGGCACGGTGACCAAGACGGGCGCCGGCCTCGTGTTCCGCCGCAAGACGGCCACTCTGGGCGAACTCTTCCTTTTCCGATCGAAACAATGAACAGACTCCTCCGCCATATTGCCCTCCTCGTGCCGGCGCTCCTCGTGCTGGCCTCGTGCAGCCAGACGAAGAATCTGCCCGAGGACGAATACCTCTACACGGGCATCAAGGAGCTCTCCTACGGCGCTCCCCTCCAGGAGCCCGATCCTTCCGAGCAGACCGACTCTGCCGGCGTCATCACGGCGATGGGCCGTGCAGCCTCCTACGTCAAGCAGCTCCTCAGCGGCAAACAGACCGACGGCAAGCTGCGCCTGCGCCCCGACAGCACGGAGCTGACGCTGACGCCCCGCGAACTGGACTCGCTGCGCATCCTGCGCGAGAAGGACAAGGAGACCTACGAACACGTGCGCGAGGAGGTCACGGGCGCACTGTCCTATGCGCCCAACGGCAGCCTCATGGGCTCTTCCAAGGTGACGCAACCCTTCACGCCGGGCCTGTGGATATGGAACCGCTACGTCAATTCCGAGAGCCGCTTCGGCCGCTGGATGTTCAACAACTTCTCGCAGAATCCGCGCACGATGACGACGCTCAATCCCGACGTGCGCACTCAGGCGGCTCAGGCGGTGCTCTACAACAACGGCTACTTCAAGGGCCGCGTCGACTATCAGATTGTGCCTCAGAAGAATCCGCGCAAGCAGAAGATCAGCTACGCCGTCCTCCCCGGCCCGCTGTGGCATCTCGACCGCATCGAGTACAAGCGCTTCCCGCTGGCGGTGGACAGCATCCTGCGCCGCAACGAGGGCGGGCGCCTGCTGCATTCGGGCTCACCCTTCTCGGCCGCCGACCTGCAGAACGAGCGCGAGCGCATCGCCGAGCTGCTGCAGGACAGGGGCTACTACTACGTGCAGCCCGCCCACATCGCCTACAGGGCCGACACTGTGGAGCGCGCCGAACACGTGCAGCTGGAGGTGGCGCCCGCTCCGGGGCTTCAGGACCACGTGCTGCGCCAGTATTATCTGGGCAACACGCGCGTGATGCTCTACAAGTTCGACGACCGCCAGATCCACGACAGCATCGGCACGGAGACCTCGCGCATGCTCTTCGCCGGCGGCAAGCAGAAGAGCGACGGCTGGTTCGCCCGCCAATACAAGCGCTTCGCCAAGCGTATGGCCAAGGCCGGCCGCACCGTGCCCGACTCGACGGCCAACCGCCCCACCTGGGTGCCGCCCCTGCGCTACGGCGCCATCCGCCACTACCTTTATTATAATAAGGGCGACCGCTACAACCGCTCGCGCATGGACCGCGTGCAGGAGCGCCTCTCGGGCATGGGTGTGTTCTCTTCGGTGCAGATGTCCTTTGTGCCGCGCGACTCCACCGACACGCTCGACATCCGCATCCGCGCCACGCTCGACAAGCCCTACGACTCCGAGTTCGAGGGCCGCATCACCTACAAGAGCAACGGCCAGCTGGGTCCCGGCGCCTCCTACACCATCTCCAAGAAGAACGCCTTCCGGGGGGCCGAGACGCTCTCCTTCGGCGTCGATGCCTCCTACGAGTGGCAGACGGGCGCCAACATGGGCGGCGACAAGTCGCTGCTCAATTCGTGGGAGCTGGGCTCCTTCCTCAACCTCTCCTACCCGCGCTTCATGTTCTTCGGCCTGGGCCGCCGCATGGGCCGTCTGGCACGCGCCACCACCAACTTCAAGATCGACGCCCGCTGGAGCAACCGTGCGGCCTACTATTCGCGCGTCTCCCTGGGCGGCCGCGTCTTCTGGACGCTGCAGCGCCAGCACAACGTGCAGCACGAGATCACGCCCTTCCATCTGGTCTATGAGCGCCAGCTCTCCACCACGGCGCGCTTCGACGAGGTGATGGCCAAGAATCCCGCTCTGGCCGTCTCCATGCGCGACCAGTTTGTGCCCTCGATGGAGTACACCCTCACGTGGCGCTCGCGCGTGCGCCGTTATGTGGCCGGTCAGGGCCTCGTCGTGCTCACGCGCCGCTCCACCTCTTCGCTCATCTTCAACATCAAGGAGGCCGGCGCCGTCACTTCGTGCCTCTACGCCATCGGCGGCAAGTCGTTCTCCGAGCGCGACAAGGCGCTCTTCGGCGTGCCCTTCGCCCAGTTCATCAGGGCTTCGGTGGACTACGTGCACACCTACCACATCACGCCGCGCCAGAAGCTCCTCACGCGCGCCTATCTCGGCGCCCTCCAGTGCTACGGCAACAGCATCACGGCGCCCTACGGCGACCTCTTCGCCGCCGGCGGTGCCAACAGCATACGCGGCTTCGCCATCCGCTCCATCGGCCCGGGCAGCTACAAGCCCTCGGCTTCCAACTACAGCTACCTCGACCAGGTCGGCACGCTGCGCTTCGAGGCCAATCTGGAGTATCGCTTCCCCATCGTGGGCTCGCTCTTCGGCGCCGCCTTTGTCGATGCGGGCAATGTGTGGCTGATGGAGGACGATCCGGCGCGTCCGGGCGGCACGTTCAGCTTCTCCAACCTGGGCAAGGAGCTGGCTTTGAGCACGGGTTTCGGCCTGCGCTACGATCTGGACTTCCTGGTGGTGCGCTTCGACCTGGGCATCGGCCTCCACGCGCCTTACGACACGGGCAAGAGCGGCTACTACAACATGCCCTCCTTCGGCAAGAGCCTCGGCTACCACTTCGCCATCGGCTATCCGTTCTAAATTACTTCTTACTTCTTACCTCTTACATCAAACCTCTCCCTCTACTCCCCGGTTTGATAGGTTTTACCCTCGGGTGTGGTAACCGTGATATGACTGATGCACGGAGCATCGTTCCTGACACACCATTTCACCGTCTTCATGGCCTCGTCCCTCATCTTGTGGAAGGTCATCTTGAAATCCTCTGCCTCGCTCATGGGGACGGAGAGATAGCAGGCATTCCACGGAGCCACGCTACTGTATATGGGGAAGCACTCTGCATCAGCCAGATAACGGCCGAGAACGAGTTTCACATTGTCCTTGCTCTCCACCATGTCTACCAGATAACGGCTTTCGGCATTGCTCATCACCTCGCGCAGATACTGCTCCTGCAACGCCTTGTCTGCCATGCGGGCTTTGAAGTGGTCTGTCTTCTCAAACTCACCCGGCTTGTTGACATACTGTGCGGCCTCGTTCCTGTACCAGCGGGTGTAAGACACCTTGGCATACAGATTCCAATATCCGAGCACCATATTGATGTCGTCGTAGCGCTGCGGGATAATCATGTTGCCGTCTTGGTCAATCACGCCGTAGCCGTCCTTCTCCGAACCCACGATGAAGCGATAGCCTATGCCCGACAGTGCGCGGGGGACAACCTGCTCGTAGTTTCCCAACACAGGATGAGGATTTAGGTCTATGTCGTAATACTTGTGGCTCGCTGTAATCTTGCCGTCCTCTGCCTTCGTCTCTTCGCGCACACTGATGACGTTTCCGTAACTGCTAATCACGTTATCGTCAGCAGAATAGACGATATTCTCTAATCTGACCTTTCCGGTGGCATCATAGAGTTTCCAATGCCAGGTGATATCATAGCCGCCATGCAAGTAAGCCCATTCGGTGGGAAATGCCCACTTCTGGTAAAAGTAAGGAGTGGTGCCCAGAGGTTCTATTAATGTGGTAAATTGATAATTAACACCATTCCTGTCTTTTATCACCCATTGGAGCGTGTCTTCCAAAATTTTTGCAACGCCAAGATATCCATGAAAACCATATTTCTTTTTTTTAGTGCTATTATCCAAACCATAATAACCAAAATCCTGAGCTATCAGCCATCCGTTGAACATGGGATTAACTAACTCTTTTGAGGAATCTAAAAACCTTATTCTATCGTTTCTCGGTTCTTCAAAGCTAAAGTGTGCATTAATCGCGGATGGTTTCTGGTTTTGCATTATTATAACAGAGCCAGATGGCAAAAGTGGCTTTTTGGATTCTTTATAAAATACATCCCTCTGCTTAGCATCATACATAGGAATCACGTATTTTCCGGTACGTTTATTCACCAGATAAATATACCTGTTATTCCAGCCTATCTTGTAGTCGCCATACTCCCAAAATTCCCTTTCCTTTTCTATTTGCGCAAAATATGCGGTTCCTAATATACGCATTTTCTCCTCATACGCCGCATCCCGTGCCAATTCTTCCGGGGTCTTCTGCGGTTGCTTATTGCCAAACAGCGCATCGGCAAGCAGGGCACCGATGGCGGATGTTGCCGCATTGGCTGCGGTGTATGCGCCATAACTTACGGTGCTGCTGCTACTGCTCGATGAGCCTGAGCCCTGGGGACGGTAGTATGGGCACCATGTATGGTGCTGCCAAGGATAGGTCACGTTGTATTTCACGATGCCGCATTCCGAACAGGTCCTATTCTGCGCTGCCGCGAAAGCCGGAATCAGCAAGAGAGTCGCCAATAATGTCAATATCTTCTTCATCGCTGAAACGATTTTATCATTTTTCCACGCCAAATGTATAAAATATTTTTCAAAACGCATCGTTTACATGAGCACTGTTCCACGCTAAAAATACAAATTATCAATTCTCAATGGTCAATTCTCAATTAATTTTCGTATCTTTGCCCCCAAGAATAACCTAAAAACCAATCTATACCATGAAAATCAAGACCGCTATCCTGTTTCTCGCCCTGTGTGTGACGATGGGCGTGAGTGCGCAAATGAGGTACCACGACGTGGAACTTAACGATGCCAAGGGTAAAGTGAAGTCCATTTCAACAACTGCTGTGGTGTTGGGGGAGTCACAGTTAATAACCATAGAATTCACCGTTGACGGCAAACAGAAAGGTGTGAGGGATGCGGAATATGACAGTAACGGCTATCTCATCAAATCCACCAATAAGAATAACGAAATTACAGTCACCACGAAATATATTTGGGAAAACGGCCGACTGATTGAAGCTGTTAACACTACCTCCATAAACGATATCACAATGTCCATCAAACTAAAATATAACAACAAAGGCGAACAGATAGAGTGCGCAATGGATACATTCAAGTATCAATACTCCGACTACAAATACGACGCCAAAGGTAACTGGATTAGCCGCAAGAGGAACTTTTTGGGTCAGCAAGAAACAGAGACTAGGACGATAGAGTACTATTGATAGTTGATAGTTCATGTAACTTTGTTACATAGACATCCTGCTCGGCTCGGCCACAATCAAGCGAGCTTGTTGCGGCGCTCGCCTCGGGCGGATGTTGACAGGTGACAGGTGACAAGTGACAGTTGCCTTCACCTGTCGGTTCTGCTGCATTTTGCAAGCAAAAAGCAAAGAGGGGAGATGGCTGAAGGC
>JAEEGF011196407.1_pt1 | contig 20926 bp, 18 predicted proteins | sample 9134171 | NCBI WGS metagenome assembly JAEEGF01 (sample SAMN16246542, study PRJNA631951) | gut metagenome | biome: gut microbiome; feature: rumen; material: AP-attached | host: Bos | place: Iran: Karaj | collected 2018-10
TTATTTCCTCCTGTGCTCTCGGCGTATCTGCATTTAAATCATTCGGCGCCATGGCTCTGCCGCTGTGCATTGCGGCTCTCGGTGTTCTCTGCTCTGTTATCGGCACTTTCTTTGTCAGGACAAAAGAGGACGCGAGCCAGAAACAGCTTCTCAAAGCTCTTTCAAAGGGTACTAATTTATCCGCAATCCTTATAGCCGTAATTTCATTCCCCCTTGTGTATTTCATACTGGGAAAAGATAATTATACATTATATTTCCCGATTCTCTCGGGCCTTATTGCCGGTGTTCTGATCGGCAGATCCACTGAGTACTACACATCAGACACCTATAAACCCACGCAGAGACTTGCTGCGAGCAGTGAAACCGGCTCCGCTACAATTATAATCAACGGTTTATCGGTCGGAATGCTTTCCACACTGATTCCGATTATCATTGTATCGATTTGCGTTCTTGTTTCATATTTTGTTTCCGGCGGACAGAGCAGCCCCGCTCACGGACTTTACGGAATAGCTCTTGCGGCGGTCGGTATGCTTTCAACTCTCGGTATTACTCTTGCTACCGATGCTTACGGCCCTGTTGCCGATAACGCCGGCGGTATCGCACAGATGGCCGAGCTTGAAGAAGCTGTAAGAGAGAGAACAGACGCTCTTGATTCTCTCGGCAATACTACAGCCGCTACAGGCAAAGGTTTTGCTATCGGTTCTGCTGCACTTACCGCTCTTGCTCTTATGGCATCTTATATTGATAAGATTAAAATTCTTGACGGCGGTCTTGAAAAGATCTCAAATCTCAACATCAACAATCCGTCGGTCCTCATCGGTCTGTTTATTGGCGCCTGCCTTCCCTTTGTTTTTGCCGCTCTCACAATGAGCTCTGTCGGCAGAGCAGCCCAGAGCGTAGTTATTGAGGTCCGCAGACAGTTTAAAGAAATCAAAGGTCTTATGGACGGTACTGCAGAAGCGGATTATGCAAAGTGTGTTGATCTCTGCACCAAGTCAAGCCTTCATGAAATGATATTGCCGACAATTATTGCGGTTATAGTTCCTGTTATTGTCGGAATGGTTCTCGGCTGTACCGGCGTTGTCGGAATGCTTGCCGGCGCTACTGCTACGGGCTTCCTTATGGCTGTGTTTATGTCAAACTCAGGCGGCGCCTGGGATAACGCCAAAAAATACATTGAAAGCGGCCATTTCGGCGGAAAAGGCTCGGACGGCCACAAAGCCGCCGTTGTCGGCGACACCGTAGGCGACCCCTTTAAAGACACCTCCTCTGTAGCACTCAACCCCATCATCAAGTTCACCACCCTCTTCGGAGTGCTGGCTATGGAGATAGCCATCAGCGAAGGCTTCCGCGGCATGGCTCCCTGGTTCGGAGTGATATTCCTGGTGATTGCACTTGTCTTCGTCTACCGCTCGTTCTACAGGATGCGCGTTGATCAGAAGAAAAAGAAATAAAAGGCTGACAACCACAACAACTGGGCGGCATACATAAGTGTGTCGCCCTTGTTTTTTTGCTTTGTAGGAGATGGTTGTCATGATGGTTGTTGTTTTTTGTTGATAGGGGTTGATGGTTTCCGTTGGGACTGTGGTCTGTTTTTTAGTCAGTTGACGTTTTTTTTCTGTGCATGCACTGATTCGAATCATGATGCAAAAGTAAACCCTGGTTAGTTATCGTCAAAACAAAGATATTTATTATAAATAACTCATCCTCAAATAATATTCCCGCCAGTAATTCTCCCTCCCCCAAAAAATCTAACCAGAGAGTGGGGAAGAGGGAGTCTTATACGCACGGTCCAGGCCCAGAGCTTGCACGGAGCTAGCGCGGAGGTCCGTGCAAAAAAGTCAACGGTTAACACGGTTAACGGTGATTTCTTATGTCTTTAGCCAGTGTGCGCTCAAACAAAATATATATAAGTAGTATAGTTACGCATAACTTATTATATTACAATATATTATAATTTTTAACATTTATAATATTTGAATAAAATGATGTATAAAATCAGAAAAAAATGAACTAAAATCTCCAATTTTTGAACCGATTTTTGAAAAAAATGAAAGTCCCCAACCCAATTCTGCAATGGAATTTCAAAAACAAAATTAACCGTTCCTTATCAAACTATCATCTTATCAACCTCCCAACGTTCTCTTGTTTTGCAAATGAAATCACCGTTAACCCGTTAACCGTCGGCAAAATTCATCAAAAGACAAGACGACGGGAAACATAACCAATAATCAGCAAATCAAAATATTAATCACTTAACCACCACCACATCAACCCATCCTCCCCACCGCAAAGGGTGATTTCAAAGCCCCATATCCCCCCTCAAAACCCCACAAAAAACATTCAAAATCCTACAAAAAACTTCCAAACACTTAATTCGGGCTACATTTTTCTATCGAGACTGGTCAAGAATCAGCTTCAAGTTTTCTTCCGTCAGCAGATCCCATTCCTCCAGAGCCTGCAACGGACTCCGCCCATGCCGCCGAGCAGTCTTATACTCCTCGACCAAATCATATCGGGCAGCAATGCGCATGGCAATCCAATCCTGATGGCGGTATTTGTTCTTTCGTGGCATAGAAACGATAATGTATGATTACATCGATGACTCTATAAATTTTTCATTAAATCCAGAAAATCCGATTTTGTGTATGAGCCTTCTACTTGTCGTTTATCGTACACCAAACAATACCGGTATTCATTGCCAGCCTTGTTCGCCCAAATATTTCCAAGTCGTATTTTTTTCTCGGCTTCCAGATGATCTCCTTTTGTTTCGAGAAGTACAATTTTGCCCTTTTTCGTTTTTATGATGAAGTCAGGATAATGATTTATGAATCCATTTATATAGAATCCACGTTTTTCAACATTGCGAGTCCACCATTCCACACTTTCCAGATTTGCCACGGCATTGATGACATCAGCCTCAAATCCATTAATGGCTTCTTCTTTTGTATGCAACATCTTTATTATGCTCTGTGATGGTGATTTCAATGTGATTTTATTTGGAATAGAATAGGCAGCTTTGGTAAAGATTAGATCGGTATCGATCATGTTTCGAAATTCTTTTTCTTTATGTTCTTCTTCTAAAGCTAGGATTTTCTCCTTAATAACAGCGGTATATTCCTGAAGATGATCCGTAAATTCATCAAGTTGTTCGTCATTGTAAGACTCAAAGATACGTGCAACATATCCTTGAATGTCTTTCTGTGTTAGAGGAATCATTTTCCCCATGGTCTCCGCTACGACATGTGAGCAGCGTAATAGTTTGGCCTCAGATGTTTCTGCTTTTCGAATATAATCAAGGATAAAATCATAAGTTTTGCCTCTTATCTCTTTGTATCTAGGAGTGTGTTCATCAGTTTTTTCATCGATATCAACCTCATACATCTTTTTTTCGGCAGTAACGAAAGTTATATCAGCGGATTGAGCTGACAGTTTGAATGTTTTGAGGAGATGTTGGCCTTCAAGTTTTATTTCAGATGGTCTTCCAAAGAGACTTTCTTGATTAGAATCATTTGAAATAAAAAACATCGGCAAAACCACCTGTTTTGCAGAATCGGCAAATATTGTTTGTATTGTGGCTGTTTTTACTTGCGGTGCGATTTCAGGCGTTACCATAAAAACATCATCATTACTTTCAATTTGTTTGTTCATTTCCTCTGCTTGTTTCTGGGCGTTTCCTATAATATTTTCGACAGAGGATATGGCAGAACTGTTTGGGGGTTGTTTTTCGTTCTTTGTTGAACATGACGTGTAATGCTCGTATTCGTCTGCCTTAAAGGTGATTTGTGTCAAATCAAAATCATCATTTGTTGGAACTTCTTCAGTTTTATCTCCAGGGAATAAAGATCCAGGATTTACTGGTTGTTTTTCTGCTTCGCATGGTGGTTCTGCTGTATTAACTGCACGATAATCTCTGTCTGAAAAACCAGCATGGTTCAGGCCCTTAACAACATTATCAAGTGTTTCTTGGAATTTGGCCGACGCTGTTAGAACATAACTTAGATTTAAAATGTCGTTATGGTTTCGCCGTGCATAAGGCAAGCGTAATACGCGTCCCACAATCTGCTCAACATCCACACTGGAAGAACGGTCTGCCAGCGAAGCCAGAATATAAGCAAACGGGCAATCCCAACCTTCTTTGAGGGCGTTAATGGTTATAATGTAACGAACCGGGCAATCTCGCGACATCAAATCGACGTCTTTCAGTTCGTCGATGTCGGCTGTTTTGATTTTTATTTGTTCTTCCGGTATTTTTAGTGAAAGTAAGGTGTTTTTTACCTTTTCGAAAGTTTCTCTGTCTTCAGAACCTTGCTGTTTGGATTCGGCTTGGAAAAGAACAATCGGGCGTATGTAGTTACCGCTCCCATCCTGATTAGCCGTCTGCTCTAGTCGTCTTTGCAGGTGCAGGGCAGAATCTATAACTTGAGATTTTTTAGTATGGTTGTACACGATAACAGGCAGTTTCACCATATTGTTGCGTTTCAACTCCAAGGCATCGGTAAAACAGATGATGTTGCTGTTTTCGCGAGGCGTTGCCGTCAAGTCCAGCACAAGCGATGGGTATAAATCGTTGAGCATCCGCTCCGACAGGTCAGATGTTGCATTATGACTTTCATCAACCACCACTACTGGATGAACAGCTTGCAAGACTTTCATTAACTGCACCTCGTCATCGCCTTCGAGTTGAGAAGACACAAGAGGTGCAAATGACTGCAAATACCCATTCTCTTGATACACCTTCCTGCCTTCCTTGTTGCTTGTACGAAAAGAGTCAAAAGACATTACCAAAATGCAAAGATTCTCCCGAACAGCTGTCAGATTAAACCCATGTCCAGTAAGAGCTTGTTGTTTGTCGAATATCTCTACTCGGTTTTGAAAATCGGTATCAATACGCTGACGATATGGATGTTGCTTATTGCGCAGATTGCGTAAGGTTTGCTCCAATATGGCATTTGAGGGAACCAGCCACACTACAACCTTGTAAAGCGGATTAAGATGGTCAATTGCAACTTTCAAAGCAGCAGATGCAATATAGGTTTTTCCTCCCCCCGTGGGCACTTTGTGGCAGATATGCGGCGCCCCCTTTACGTTGTTCTTATATGGTTCAATAATTGATCCAGGGAATGGTGTGAGTGGCGGATTATTGGTTTGCCAGAATTCATTGAAAGCATCTGCCAATGTGCGTGACTTTTCAACGCATGACAGGAAACGGTCCAATGCGTCAAGGTTCGATTTTTGATAGTCTTTAAGCTCCATGTTATACGCGTTTAATGTCTCTTGGTATCTTTTTGAATCTTATATTTAGCCGCATCATCTCATCTTCGGTCAGCACGCATCGGTCGGCATAAATAATGTACATTTCGGACTTGTCTTTTTTTGTAAAAGTGTTGAGAAAATCCCAATCGAGGCAAGTTTCTTCTCCCTTTTTGTAGTAGAAATAGTAGTTATTGTGTTGGAAAGAACCGAGTAAGTAGGGATGATCGCCTTTCTTCGGTTTGGTATAGTCAGAGTTGGTTTCGCTGAACCAAACATAACGACGGATAGCCTCTGTGTCAGCATTGTCGTTTATGTTGCCAGTTACGGGGTCGAAAATAGTTTCGCCAAGTTCATAGAAATCGAAACTGCCACCTGTGCCTTCAACTTTATTATTACCTTTTCCATAACCACTCATCACACGACGTACACGCTCGGCAGTTATCTCCTCTGCATAATCCATCATCTCCACAAGGATAAACTTGCGGTTACCGCCATCCTGCTTGTTGAGATTAAGGACAGCATGAGCTGTGGTGCCGCTCCCGGCAAAGCTGTCGAGAATAATGGAGTCCTTTGGAAAATGCGATAATAGTTCTGTTATTAGTTGCGGAGGCTTTACCGTGTCAAACCCTGTCGCCTCATTCATAATCTTGTTCAAAAGATCTTTCCCACTTTCTGCTGTACCATAGTTTTTCGCATCGAAGTGCGACCAAAAAGGCCTAAACCTTCTTTTGTCTATTTCATCTTCTGGATATACAGCCCTTTTTACTATTCCGTCAACAATCTCAACTTTTCCTTCTCTCACCAGTTCCTCGGCGGTATCTTTACCTATTTGCCATCTTTTGCCATTGCGAGGATATTGCCCAAGAATCGGGAATTTCATGGTTTCTCTGTTATATCCACCTGCATCTGATTTTTCAATTATTTCAAATCTACAAGCTCCATGTTTCCCAATGTGTGGATACCTACATTCGCTTTCCAACTCTTCCAGAATATATGTACACCTTAATGAGCTCTTACGGTACATAAATATTGGTTCCACCTTCTTTTGTAGATTAAATTTTGCCTTTCCTACATTTGTTGGCTGGGTTGTTGATTCCCAAGTTAACATTCCAACGAAGTTTTGCCCGCCCCATATCTCATCACAAATTAGTTTGAGTTTTTCCTGCTCATTATCATCTATTGAAATAAAAATGACTCCATCTTCCGAAAGAAGTTTTTGCAGTAGTACAAGTCGCGGATACATCATACAAAGCCACTTGTCATGTCGAGTGAGGTCATCCAATTCGGAGCCGACAACTTTGCCGAGCCATTTTCGTATATGAGGGTCGTTTACGTTGTCGTTGTACACCCATCCCTCGTTTCCCGTGTTGTAAGGAGGGTCGATATATATGCACTTAATTTTATTCTCATATTCAGGGAGCAAGGCTTTTAGTGCTTCCAGATTGTCGCCATGAATAATCATATTGCCACTATTGGGCGTGTCCCCAAAAGTATAATTTCGGTTGAGCACACGGTACGGCACATCATTATGGTGAGTGACAACCTTGTCTTTGCCAATCCAGTTTAATGTAGGCATAATATCTGCGTTTTTTTTTGCGCGGACTACATATCGGTGGAAAGGAGTTGCGTCAACACCAGGCAACGAGAAAGCGTAAACTTCGCTTATCAAGTTCTTGAGTGTTGGCGCAACTCCTATCATCAATAAGTTCCGTCTACGCTTCGCGCAGACGTTCGCTGAACTTATTCGTGATGATAGTTATTAAAGCGCCAACTTTAGAACTTCCGAATAGTAGCAAACGCTATGTTATTAATTTATTGTTGTTTTATCTCTGTTTTTTGTCCTATTCTCTTATGGGTTAATAAATTCTTTGTCAGTTTGCAAATATACTAAATCAACCCTGATTGGTAAAAACTAAATTCCAACGGTTAACAGTTAACGGTGATTTCACATGTCAAACAATGAATAACACAATTTGACAAAACGTTTATAGTGCAATACAAAAACACAGTCCGAAAGAACCATGTTAATATTTTGTTACATTTCTATCAACAGGTATATAGTTTCCTATTTTCATTCAACACGACGGTGAAAAAAAGTGTTGCAATGTTCTTTCATGGGTGGATTATATCACCCCAACCGGATTGAAAAGAGCCTTTCGACAAACGGAATACGACAAAGAGGATTCCACAAGGCGAGCCGCAGTTTGTCAACAAGAATGCAACAAAGGCCGAAAAGGAGCATCACGAGCGGTGACACAACCACATAGAGCAGCCAACCTGTTCGTGCATATATAGCCAGCATACATGACACATAGGTGCCCAAGGCAAGAACGTTGCAGTGAACAAGATAAATAGAGAATGCCGAAGAAGCGCACCAATTGACCACCCTGCTACTGAAGCGCATCCTGGAAAAAGCAAGCAGCAGAAAAACAGAGGCCAGAATAACAGAAGGCGTTGTATATAAAATTGTTGTCGGCAACCACTTTACAAAATAAAAGAGAGTTGAAACACCGACACAGAGAAAGAACAGCAAAAGGAAATGCCATGATTTCAACCTTGAACCGGCGGTATAATACAATCGCAGATAGCGTGCAAGAAGATAGAGTCCGATAAAGGAAACGACATGATAGCCGCCGCTAATACGAAGAGAATCGCTGAGATAGCCCCAGAACACTACCGCCAGGAAGAAGCAGATCAAGAGTCGGCGGAACATATGCGCCGAAACATTCTCAACAAACCTGTTCAAAACAGGCGACAGGATATAGAGCATCAGATATGCCGAAATAAACCAATAGCCGCGATCAGGGTATAGTATGCTCTTATGGAAACCAGCCGGTATCGGCGCACCCAAAGCCAATGAAAGCAGAATCAACAAAACAGTGTAAAAGAGCACCTGAAACGATATCGAAAAGATGCCCTTGAGAGACGGTTTGATACCAAACCAACCGGAAATTAGTATAAACACATTAACACCGACGATACACAAACACTCAAAAAAAGTACGGACAAAATCCTGCAGTGGCAACGAATGCACCTCGGAGATGCCGACCTTGCCCAATGCAAAGAAATTTGCATGCAGACCAAGTATCATCAGCATGGAAACCAGACGCAAAAGTTCAAAATTAGATTGACGCATTGGGTTTAATGTTAAAAAATCGCTTCACTTTAATGGTTTTAAAGTCATTCGGTTTCCAACCTACGCCTGACGAACACAATGGCTGCTGTCAGTTTACCCATCCCACGTATGCGGTGGCGGCTAAGGCTATGAGGACGACTATAACCACAAAAACAAGAAACATCGCTACCAGCGAGAGCAACGAACAGGCAATGACTCGCCACCAGCCGTAGCCCGACAGCTGCTTCAGCGGGATGAATATCAAAAAGAACGACAAGACGGTCAGTATCGGGACACAGAAGAAAGAGAAGACTATGGAGATGATGGAATACATGTTGGCGATATATACCAGCGACACAAAAAACTCCGAATAACGAAGGTCGGGAACGCTTGGGCTGTGTTGGAAGAAAAGGTACAGACAACCCGAGATGTACATCAGCACAAGCAAAGCGAAGATATTGGGGAATCGTTCCTGGAAACGTCCCGCCCTGACTGATAGACTTCTAAAAAGTTCCTGCACCTGCACTTCCTTGTTGCTTGACTGGTCCGTGCCCTGACGGGGCATTATTGAGCTGGCTTGGGTGGTCGATAACATATCTTGACTGCTGGCCGTCAGCCGCTCCCCTTTGATATTCACTCCGTGTGTCACAACGATGGAGAGTGCAGCAAGGAGGAAGAACATCTTGAACGGAGGGAAGTAGGCCATCTGCATGCCACCGATATAGTCGCGAATCATATAACCCGGACGCAGCAGCAGATCGCGTATTGTACGGAACATGCCGCGGTTGCCCAATCCCCATACGTCCAGAAAATTCAGGAAGGCCGTTTTGAACGAGTAGCGGACAATGAGCCGCGACTGGCCACAGCGAGGGCAGAAGTTGCCAGTATAGACGGTGTGGCAGGTTGCGCACTCATGCTCCGCCTGCGACATCGCCTTGACACAATAGGGCTTCTTTTGCCACTCTTGGAAATGGCGGCGTTTCTCCCCCAAAATACTCCACTTCGCCCTAAGCCAACCGACAGTCTTTTTCATACCCGTCATCAAGCGACGGCATCCCGGCTTATCTCCCATCCTGGTTCCCGTTTCGACAGATTGACCTCAATATACTTGATTCACTATTTTCCGGCATCAATCACGCGTCGGCGAACACCTTGCCGTCGCCCAGGGTCACCTGCAACTTGGTGTACTCGCTGTGGAAGTCGTTCTTCAGGCGGTCCAGATAGCGGCGGCTCTCCCAGTGGCACATCGGCAGGTCGTGCAGAAGGCAGTTGCCGCACGTCTCGGGAGTCGTTGCCGGCACCTCCGTCTGCGTCAGTATCCACTCGAGACACTGCATGGTGAGCCGCCGCATATCCTCTACGGTATAATTGCCCGTCATGATGACATACATGCCCGTGAGGCAGCCCATGGGGCCGACATACACCACATCCTCCTTGGCCGACGAATTGCGGAACCATGTGGCCATCAGATGCTCCATGCTGTGCATGGCCGACGGCGCCACCGCTGGCTCACGGTTGGGCTCGGTGATGCGGAGGTCGAAAGTGGTGAACCCCTTGTCGATGCGCGACACATAGATGCCGGGCTTAAGATGAGTGTGGTCGATGGTGAAACTTTGTATTACTTCCATGGTGTTTAATGTTCATCTGTTGATATGTTGATACGTAGATAGGTGGTGGAACTTAAAAGTTTAAAAGGTTGTAAAGGTTTAAAAGGGAAAACTACTGACTGCTATTCACTCCACACTTACCACCCTGAAGCCGAGGTTGTTGGCTTTGTAGTCGGGATTGAGACCGTAGCGGAAGGAAAGTCGGCAATGGGAGGGAACTTTGTTCCAGCTGCCGCCGCGGTCAACATGTTTCATGCCATCCGAAGGGCCTTCAGGGTCGGCAAGAGGGTCGCTGCCGAAGTCTTCACTCCACCAGTCGCGGCACCATTCCCACACGTTTCCGGTCATATCGTAGATGCCGAGCGCATTGGGTTTGAGTGTGGCCACCTCGTGGGTGGTCGCATCGGCGTTGTCCATATACCAGCCCACCTCGTCGAGGGTGGCGCTGCCAGCGAAGACGGTCTGCTCAGCCGAAGCCTTGTGTCCACCACGTGCCGCATATTCCCATTGCGCCTCGGTGGGGAGGGTGAAGGTGCGTCTGGTCAACTCCGAAAGACGGCGACAGAACTCCATGGCGTCGTAATAAGAGACGGTCTCGACGGGTAACAAGCCGCCGTTGGCGAAGCCGCTGGGGTTCCGTCCCATCACAGCCTCGTAGAGTGCCTGTGTCACCTCGGTCTCGCCGATGAAGTAGTCGTTCGTAATGGTCACCTCGTGCACACGCTCGAAGGCGGTGCGGTCGTAGTTGTCCTCAACCTCCCACTCGCCACGAGGGAAGGCCGCCTGCTCGGGGGTGCAACCCATGGTGAAGGTGCCGGCTTTCACGCGCACCATATCGAACGAGACGTCGCCGACGGTGACGGTAAACTTTTCCTTTGCCCCACCGCAGGAGACCAGAAGGAGCGACGCCAGTATTGGATAAAAGAATCGTTTTAGCATATCATCAGAACCGTTCAATTTTGCCGCCCGCTTATCTTCCACCAGACGTGGTGTCGACATGCTGTTCGGGGCAGCCGTACATGACCATCATCTCCTCCTCGCTCTTGTCTTTCTTGCAGCTTGCGAACAAAGCCAAAACAGCAACAATAAGGATAGCCGCAACTTTGTATAACGAAAACCTCTTCATATTCTAAACACTTAATTCTCACAATTTAATGCCCTGTGCGGGCACGCACCATTCACGCAATCTCAAGCATCTCCTCCAGTCGGGCGACCATGTTTTCGGCGCCAGCGAAGATCTCGCTTATGCGGCTGGCTGCCATGTAGGCGGGAGTGGTGATGACCTTATGTTCGGTATCGACACAGACGTCCGTCGGGCCGCACTCCTGAGGCTTTGCCCCCAGCTGCTGTGCTGCGAGAGCCGCCTGATTGTCTGATGCGCCGAGAGTGAGCTCGACACCGTAGCGACCCAGCACCTTAGCCAGCACCATCGGGGCTATGCACATAGCCACTACTGGCTTCTTGGCGCGGTAGGTCTCGAGTATGGCGTCGGCTACGCTGTCGATGACTTCCATGCGAGGGCCGTCGAAAGCGAAGGTGGAGAGGTTGCGGGCCGCTCCCATGCCGCCCGGCAAGGCGAGACAGTCGTAGTCGGATGGATTATAGTCCTCCAACGGCTTGATGTCGCCGCGGGCTATGCGGGCCGACTCGACGAAGATATCTCTCTGTTCGGTATCGACCAAGGCTCCCTCTTCGGCGTCGTCTGGGTCTTCGACTTCGACATGAGGCACCACCTCGAACATGCCTTCTGGGGCAAAACACTGATACTGCCAGCCACGACGGTCGATGGCGAGCATTAGAGAGAGTGACTCCTGAAGTTCGCTACCGTCGCGGTTGCCGCAGCCTGAAAGGATTATGGCTATTTTCATGGTTATTGTTGATATGTTTTATGTTGATACGTTGATATAACATTAGAAAAAGTGAATAGTGAACGACATTACATTTGTCAATTCACTATTCACTTTTCACTTATTGTAAATATTTATTTGCAAGCGTCCACGCTCTCTTTGATGAGCTGGAAGGTAGCCTCGATGTCGTTGTCAAGACCCATTGAGAAGCGGATGAGGCCTTCGCTCATGCCCATCTCCTTCTGGATGTCTTCGGGGACTTCAGAGCTGGTGCTCTTACCGCTGTTGCTGAAGAGGGTCTTAAAGTAACCCAGCGAGACGGCGAGGTAGCCGACGCCTTTCTGCTGCATGACCTCCATAATCTTGCTGGCGCGGTCGGCGGTGCCCATGTCGATGGATATCATGCCACCAAAGCCGTAGCCTTCGTTCATCATGCTGCAGAACAGCTCGTAATCGGGATGCTCAGGAAGGCCGGGATAATTGTATTTGAATCCCACCTCCTTGAAACGCTTGGCGAGGTACATGGCGTTCTCTCCGTGTTTCTTCATACGGATATGGAGGGTGTGGAGGTTCTTGTTGATAGAGGCGCTACGCATCGGGTCGAGCACGGGGCCGAGAAGCATGCAAGTGCCGTTATTCACATCGATGAGGCTGTTGATATACTCAGCAGAGCCGCAGATGGCGCCGGCGACGCAGTCGTTGGTACCGTTGATGTACTTGGTCATGGAATAGACGGTGATATCGGCACCCAGACGGCAGGGGCTGAAAATCATCGGGGTGAAGGTGTTGTCAACAATCAGCTTGGCACCGATGGAGTGAGCAATCTTCGACAGTTCGGGCACATTGGCGATGCGGAGCAGGGGGTTGTTCATCGTCTCGGTGTAGAGAACCTTGGTGTTGGGGTGCTCGGCGACGGCTTTCTTCACGGCGTCGAGGTTCTGCATGTTGACGAAGGTGGTGTTGACATTGAATTTCTTGAGGTAGTTGGCCATGAAGGCGAAGGTGCCGCCGTAGGTGGTCATTGAAGCGATGATGTGGTCGCCAGCGTTGACTTCGTGGAGCAGGGCGCTGGTGATGGCTGCGAGGCCGGAACCGGTGACCCAAGCCATCTCGGTGCCTTCCATAGCGGCGAGGTTCTGGCAGAGGGCGAGGTTCGACGGGTTCCAGTGGCGGCTGTAGAGGAAGTAGCCCTCGGTTTCGCCGTGGAAGGTCTCTGTCATGAGGTGAGCCTCTGGGAAGGTGAAGGTGGCACTGTCGCAGATTGCGGGGTTCACACCACGGTTGGCGTCGCGTCCGTCGTGACGCTGGATAGCTGTTGCGGGATCAAATTTGTTCATAGTTGTGTTATTGTGTTACTTTATGAAATTTGTCATCTGTTGTAAGTGATTGCAAAGATACAAAGAAAAAAGAAACTATACATAAAAAGCGAAAACTGCAAATTAAAAGTAAAGGTACAAGATAAAAAGGCATTACCCTCAGAGCAGGGACAGCCCTTTCAAAATGTTCGATACAGATGTTTTATGGCGTACCCCCATGTCGTGACTTGAGGGGTAAGGGCTGGAAAGAAAAGTTATGCTGCACACCATTCGTTCCCCTTTCGGAGCGGATTTTATCTGACGTCGCAAAATAAAAACCAGTCTTCGACGTTAGATAATGTAATGAAAGGAAAAATCATATTGTCGTTTGCCTGCCTGTGTATGCTCTCTTGCGGTGCTGTTGCGCAGAATGCCGACGAGGCCGAGACGGCGGTTATGACGGCGCGTTTCAACGCCAGTTACGACAGCCTGATGCACTCGTTCTACCTGAAGAACCATGCGGTTCGCACCAGTAACCACGACGCCTCTGTGTCGGTGGCGGACTTCGACCAGATACCAGACTCCGTGATAGAGGGGCGACTGAAGCGGCTACACACTGTGATACAGATGTCGTACAACGACGCCGTGCGGGCATATATCAGGACATACCTGAAAATAATGTCAAACCGGCTGGACGTGATGACGAGTCTGTGTGAGATGTACCACCCGCTTTTCGAGGAGACGCTGACGGCCTACGGGGTGCCGGAGGAGCTGAAATATCTGGCCATAGTGGAGTCGGCCATGAACCCGCAGGCGACCTCACGAGTGGGTGCGGCAGGACTTTGGCAGTTCATGTACCATACAGGCAAGGTGTACGACCTGGAGGTGAACTCGCTGGTTGACGAGCGCAGGGACCCCTACGCCTCGACAGTGGCAGCGGCTCGCTATCTGAGAGACCTTCACCGCATATTCGGCGACTGGATACTGGCTATCGCAGCCTACAACTGCGGCCCGGGAAACATAAACAAAGCCATTGCGCGATCGGGCGGCAAAACTGGCTATTGGGAGATATACCCATACCTGCCTCGCGAGACGCGCGGTTACATTCCGGCCTTCATCGCCGCCACCTACGTGATGAACTACTACCCCGAACACGGCATCAAGCCTCACCGCATCGAACTTCCATCACGAAACGACACGGTCATGCTGAGGAATGACGCGATGTACTGCTTCGTGGAACAGTATGCCGGCGTGAGTGCGGAGGAGCTGAGGACTCTCAATCCGCAATACAAGACCGACTTTGTACCAGGGTCAACAGGCAAGTACCATCTGACGTTGCCAGCCGACAAAGTGCATGGGTTCATCATGGCGGAGGATTCGATATACGGGCACACACAGGACTCGCTGCAGAAGAAACCCGTGGCAGCCATAGAGAAAGAGGTTAAGCCAAGCAGCGGAAAGGGAGGCGGCTCAACAGTGTATCACAAGGTGAAACAAGGCGAGACGCTGACGAAGATTGCGGCAAAATATGGCACATCCGTGGCTCAGATAAAAAAACGCAACGGACTGAAAGGCGACCGCATACGTGCAGGACAGAGGATAAGGGTTAGGTGATCGTTTTTTTGTTTTAGGCTTTAAGCTGTAAGTTTTAAGTGGTCAGAGGCTAGTTTATTATGAAAAAGGTGGCTTTAAAGATATGGAAGGTGTTGAGCAACAAATATGTTGCCACGCTGGTTATCTTCGCTGTGGTGTTCCTATTTTTAGACGAGAACAACCTGCTGGTGACCTTGAAACAGGAGAAGGAGGTGAAAGAGCTGCACGCTGTGGAGGCGAGCTACCGCGAGGCGATCAAGAACGACAGCATACAGGCTGCATCGCTGAAAAACAAGAGAGAGAACCTGCCTGCCATAGAAAAATATGGCAGGGAAACATATTACCTGAAAGCAAAAGACGAGGATGTGTTTGTATTGACCAAACACTGACTACTGCCCGTTCACGACAGACAGGAGCGCCTGTGCCTGAGCATAGTTCGGATCTAACGACAACGCACGCTGCAGTGAACGCTGAGCCTTATCGTTTTCGCCATTCTGATACAGACAACGCCCAAGACGGTAGTGAACATCCGGATCGTCGGGGACAAGACGGGCGAGTTTAGATAGGCAGTCGATGGCACCTTTGAGGTTGGCCAACGCAATATAACTCTGAGCCATAGAGCCGAGTGCCTCGGGATAGAGCGGGAAGCGGCGCAGGGCCTGCCCATACCACTCGACCGCCTGGGAATGGAGGCTGCGGGAACGAGCAATCTCACCCATGAGAAAATAAGCGCGCTGAAAAGAGGGGTCATTTTCGATCACGGAATTAAAGCAACGCTCGGCCTGCACAGTGTCGGCAAGGCAAAGATAACTCTCACCCAGCCGGCACCAAGCCTGGACAAATGCGGGGCCACCAAACTCGGTGGCACGACGCAGGTACTCTTCGGCACTCTTGCAGCTGGACTGATTGAGAAAGATGGTGCCGAGAAGATTATAGACATCCTTGCACTTGCGGTCAATCTCGATGACCGACTGGCAGAGGTCGATGGCCTGGCGGACACTGTCCTGCTTATAAAGAACAGCAGCGAGGCGCCAACCAGCCTCGACGTTGAGGGGGTCGAGAGCCAACGCCTGACGGTAGCAAACGGAAGAGCTGTCGTAGCGGTTGCCGCTGTCGTAACCCATACCACGGGCAATCAAAGCGTCAGCGGAGTTCTGCGCATGAAGGGAAATTGAAAAAATGAAAACAAAGAGGAAAAAGGTGCGCTTCATTAGGACGATTATTACAAATTTAATCCACTATTTAAACACAAGATTCTGGAAAATATTATTCAAAGAGATGTATTTTTGTATCTATAAGTTACAAATACAGAACATATGACGCGGGAGATGCGACATACTAACAAAAGGCCAACGGATGATGTTGAAAAGTGTTATGACAATTTTTTTGTTGATAACGTCGAGATATTAACAGCAAGTTACAACGGAGAGAACGGAAACAAGTGATTTTTTGAGCGGTAGAAAGGTGTGATCCCAAAGCAATACTGAAAGTCAAAAGTTTATAGTAAACCACTATATTTCAGAACAATAAAAATAAGATTCCATGCAATAAAAAACAAATCAAGGGGTTAGAAACAAGTGAAAAAATGGAGAGAAAAAGGTGTTTTTTTCGATAAAAAATTTGGAGGTTTTCAGAATAAGTTGTATAATCGTCGGCCAAATGTGGATTTTTTCAATAAAAGGCTATAAAACAAATAGATTATAGTGGAATATGTGGTAAGGCTGGATTCATTTTAACATTTGGCGGATTTTGCTTTATAAAAAAAAATTTAATTATGCAAAAAAATATTTCACCAAGCATCCGAAGGAATTGTTGCACCTTTGCATTGCGTTGAAGGAACGAGGACACCTGAGACTGAATATGTCAAAAAAGTAGTAGTCAGGGAAATGGATTACGAGGAGTCGTGAGGGCCAGAAAAGCATCGAGAACGCAACAAATAGGAACTGAATACACAAACCAAGTAAACACAAAAAAGCAGAACAGATTGACAAAGATGGAGAAAAGTTACAAAACAGTATGGGCAAACTGCCTTGAAGTGATAAAAGACAACCTTGGAGAAGACAATGAGAAACTGTACAAGACATGGTTCGCGCCGATAAAGCCGGTACAGCTGGAGAACGGAACACTGACGATAGAGGTGCCCAGTGCATATTATTATGAATATATTGAGGAGCACTATATCGACCTGCTGAGAAAGGCCATAAAACTGGAACTCGGCCCCAAAGGAATGTTAAAATACAGTATTGTCATGGACCAAATCACCCCGATAACGACGTCAGCGCCTTCGACCGGCAAACAGGCTGTAAACAACAGACCGAAAGACATTCCTGTGAACCTGAACGATGGTAGCCAGAAGGACATGCCCAATCCGCTGGTGTTCCCGGGACTTGCAAAGGTAAAGATTCCTTCGCAATTGAATGAGAACTACACGCTTGAGAACTTCGTGGAGGGCGACTGTAACCGTCTAGCACGTTCGGCTGGATATGCTGTGGCTAAGAACCCTGGCACAACATCGTTCAACCCACTGCTGATATATGGTGGTGTTGGACTTGGCAAGACTCACCTTGCAAACGCCATAGGCATAAAGACAAAGGAGAACCACCCCGACAAGGTGGTGCTGTACGTGACATCGGAGACGTTCCTTCAGCAGTTTATGAACGCTGGACGGGACGGAAGAACCAACGACTTTATCCACTACTACCAGATGGTCGATTTGCTGATTGTTGACGACATTCAGTTCTGGGCAAACAAAGCCCCAAGAACACAGGAGGCATTCTTCCACATCTTCAACCATCTGCACCAGAACAACAAACAGATTATAATCACCAGCGACAAGGCTCCATCGGAGCTGGCAGGGCTGGAACCCAGGCTGCTTTCGAGACTAAAGTGGGGACTGTCGGCAGATTTGCAGGCACCAGATGTCGAGACCAGAATGGCCATACTGAAGAAGAAACTCGAAAACGAGGGTATAGAGATGTCTCACGAAGTGATAGAGTATATCGCCTACAACATCAACACCAACGTCAGAGAGCTTGAGGGGGCGCTGATTTCACTGATTGCACAGTCGTCGCTGAACAAGAAGCAAATCACAATTGAACTGGCCAAACAGATGATTGACAAGTTTGTGAAGAGCACGTCGAGAGAGATAACGATTGACTACATACAAAAAGTGGTATGCGACTACTTCAACCTGCCTGTCGATAGCATCCAGTCACACACAAGGAAACGTGAGATAGTGCAGGCCCGCCAGCTGACGATGTATTTCGCAAAAAAACTCACAAAGTCATCATTGGCAATCATCGGCCTACAGTGTGGCAACAAGGACCACGCAACAGTGCTGCATGCATGCAAAACAGTGGCTAACCTGGCGGAGACCGACAAGCAGTTCCAATGCTGGGTTGACGAACTGGACAAGAAACTGAAAGACTAGCGAAACGCAGGCCAAATGATAATCTTTGTTTTTTAACAGAATGAATTCAAGGCAATCAGACACCGACCGAGTGTCTGATTGTCTTTTATAAGGACAGCAAAATGGGTAAGGTAGGATTCAAACCTGGAACACTTATTTATCCTTTACCCGCCGTGATGGTATCGTGCGGGGATTTAAACGGAGAGAAAAACATCATTACAGTGGCGTGGACTGGTACGATATGCTCAGATCCTGCGATGTGCTACATCTCGGTAAGGAAAGAACGATACTCGCATCACATGATTGCAGAGAGCGGCGAATTTGTGATAAACCTCACAACTGAGCGACTGGCTTACGCCACTGACTGGTGTGGAGTTAAAAGCGGCCGGGATTTCGACAAGTTCAAGGAGATGAAGCTGACAGCGGAAAGAGGTCAGGTGGTGAAGGCTCCGCTTATAGGAGAAAGTCCTCTAAATATCGAATGCCGTGTGACAGAGGTAAAGGAACTCGGCAGCCATGATATGTTCATAGCCGAAGTTGTGGCCATAGACGCAGAGGAGAACCTGATTGACAAGGGCACCGGCTCTTTCCAGCTGAACCACGCACAACCCCTCGCCTACTCTCACGGACGCTACTATGGACTTGGGGAACGATTGGGAGGATTCGGATTCTCTGTGAAAAAGAAAAAATGAACAACTATAACCAAAACATTAAAAAAATGATTATTTCATGTGTTGAGCCATTGGGCATATCAAAAGAGCGTTTCGAGCAACTGAAAAAAAAATATTCTGACAAAGGACACGCCTTCAACTACTTCCTTGACCGCAACGAGAGTCAGGACACCTTGATTGAACGTATGCATGATGCCGACGTGGTGGTGGTATCCAATATAAAGCTACCGCGTGAGGTGCTTGAAAAATGCACAAAACTGAAATACCTTTCAGTGGCATTCACAGGGCTTGACCATATTGACCTTGACTACTGTCGCGAGCACGGCATCGAGGTACAGAACGCCGCCGGCTATTCGACCACAGCGGTCAGCGAGCTTGCGGTGGGGATGATGATTGACTTGCTGCGCCAAGTTACGTGCATGGATGGCGTGATACGTGAAGGCAAAGGGCGCGGTTTGTTCCTGGGGCGTGAATTGAAAGGCAAAACCGTGGGCATTGTCGGCACCGGCGCCATAGGCACCGCAATGATACGGCTACTGCTGGCTTTCGGGTGCAAGGTCATTGCCTACAGCCGAAGCCGCCACAAAGACATAGAGGAGATGGGGGTAAAATACGTATCCCTCGAAGAATTGATGAAAGAATGCGACATCGTAAGCCTACACGTTCCGATGAATAATGAAACGAGGGGGCTTGTCGGGAAAGAGCAGTTGAACATGATGAAACCGACGGCATTGCTGGTCAATACGGCACGCGGTCTGGTATGCGACATACAAGCCGTGGCCGAAGCCTTGAAAGAGGGGACTATAGCTGGTGCCGCTTTTGATGTGTTTGAACAGGAACCACCGCTTCCCCTGTCACACTGCCTCCTCGACGCGCCGAACTGCCTGCTCACTCCACATATCGCCTTTGCCACCGAGGAAAGCTTCGCCGCAAGGGCCGACATCGTTTTCGGGCATATTGACCAATGGCTGTCCGGTAAATAAAAAAGGACGTCATAATTTTTACAATATCACCATTAAACAAAATAAAACCGAAGATGCTGCGTTAATCATTGCATAAACTTAAAAATACGCAGGATGAAAACTAATGTCATAGTATCGGCACTTTTGATTGGCGCATTGATTTCCTCTGCCTCAGCACAGACTGCACAGCGTGAATGCGAACAGGATGGGTTAAGGGGCAACGTGAAGAAGGTGTCGTCGACGATGTATGAAGCTCTTGTGGACCGGGATGGCGACATGCAGTATGGCTCACAGCTGGAAAAAACCGAGACACTCTACAATGAGAAAGGTCAGCGCCGCAGCATGACCTTCCTGTCCGCTGACGAAGACAATATGCTTTTCCGTTCACGATACAAACACGACGGCTTCGGCCTTGTAACCTTGGAACACATTGTTGACAACCAAGAACAGATCATTGGACGCACATACTATATCTACGACAAGAACAATGTGCTGTGCGAGAGTTACGTGGAAGACGCCGAACGCCAGATAGAACACCGTGTACTCTACAAATACGACGAGTCGGGAAAACTGAAACAACGCAGCTACAACGATGCCAAGAACAATGTCTATCGCCGTGAGGTCTATGGCTACGACTTCGACGGGGCGGTGCATCATACGTCGGTTTTCGACCGTTCGAACAGCAAGATAATGGACTACCACTACGAGTATGACTCACACCTGCAGCCCATCAACGTGACAACCTACGACTATACCGACGAAGACGCCGAAGTAAGCACCACACTGTATCAATACAAATACGACGACCACGGCAACTGGGTTCAGAAGACCCAATACACTTTGGAGAAGGACAATGCCGTGCCGACTTTCATAACAAACCGCCGTATTGAGTATTTCGAATAAGGAAACCCCTTACGTTTAAAAAGAGCAGCCGCCTGCACATGGTGCAGGCGGCTGTTTGTTTCATTTTGCCTGGCAGAAGTTTATTCGTGGTAATAGACCCGTTTCACACGCTGTGACACCGAGGTGAATATCTCGTAGGGTATGGTGTCGCCGACTGCCGAAAGATGGTGTATGGTCTGTGCATCGCCATATATGACCACGTCATCGCCCTCGCGACAATCAATATCCGTAACGTCGGCAAAGCACATATCCATGCACACGCTCCCCA
>JAEEGF012137781.1_pt1 | contig 20926 bp, 9 predicted proteins | sample 9134171 | NCBI WGS metagenome assembly JAEEGF01 (sample SAMN16246542, study PRJNA631951) | gut metagenome | biome: gut microbiome; feature: rumen; material: AP-attached | host: Bos | place: Iran: Karaj | collected 2018-10
GGACACCAAGGCCCGCATCCCTGAGAAGAGCCTTGTGGGAGCCGACGTCACCTACGAATGGACCAGAGGGAAAGGCATACGCTATAGCCTCAGCCTGCAGTGCCAAAACCTGCTCAACGCCACCATCTACGACAACTACAAACTGCAGAAGCCAGGCCGCGCCCTCATGGCCAAGTTACGCGTGTTTCTACAATAAGGCTGAAATGATATAATATCAAACAATAAAAAACATTAACAATTAATGACAATGAAAAAGCTAAGTTTCTATTTCTCGCTGATGGCTGCCATCATCTTAGGCGCCACCACGCTGACATCATGCTCTGACGACGACGATGATTCCGTCGTAAATACTGAGCCGCAACCAGAACATCACGACACCATCACCGTCACCCCCTATCACTTTGACATTACCGTATGCGTGGGGCAGCAGGGCGGCATGGCCCGCAAGGTGACCACAATTATGCAGAGCGTTGACTCGCTTAGCGGCGGGACACAGATAGACTTCCGGGGACAGGGCGGCGAAATAAACGCCACCTACTCTATGGAGACCATACTCCGCGGCAAATACTACTATCAGGTGCCCTTCTCGGCCGACCGCTTCACCAAGTTCCAATTCAAGAACGATCAGGTGCAGGTGGTGCAGGAGCAGAAGTTCCAGCAGAACACCTTTGCCACCCGCAACTACACCCATGCCTGGGAGAACGACTCCACGCTGATGCTCATGGCTGCCAACGGCGACAAGAACGCCATCGTCTGGACTGAGCTGCGCACCACCGACATGACCATCCTGCGCGAGGGCACGCTCAGCATCAGCGTGCTCGACGGCTGGGAAAGCTTCACCACCACCGGCGGACTGGCCTACCGACAGAGCGACGACCGATTCTTCTACTTCTACTACAACAAGAAGGGCACAGGCCGCAAGGCACAGAACGAGAAGTTCTTCCACGTGGCCACCATCAATGCCAAGACTATGGCCGTGGAGCGCGACGTCGTCAACAGCGAGGCCAACGAAATGGTGGCATCGGCCTATGGCGAGCTGCTGCAACAGACCATCTTCTTCGACGAGCAAGACAACCTCTACATAGCCTGCTTCAACGATACCGACGATGGCGAGATGGGCTGCCTGCTGCGCATCAAGAAGAATGAGTTTAACTTCGAACCTGGCTACAACGCCTTCGCCGACTGCGACGGCAAACTGCTCACCACTCAGTATCTGGGCAATGGCAAGGTGTTCTGTTATTCGCGCAACGACGGCCTGACCGAAGACGACGGCAACGGCGGCACCAAGGCTGCCACCGCCATCGACAGCTACAGCCACTACTATAGCGTGCTCGACCTCAACACCAAGACGCGCACCCGCATGGCCATAGGCGGACAGCCCATCGACTACAGTAGCGGCCGATTCTCGCAGCGCTCGGTCTACGTGCCACAGGAGAATAAGGTGTACTTTGGAGTGAACACCGCCACCGCACAGCCTCAGGTATACATCTACGACGTGGCCACCGCCACAGTCAGCGAGGGTGTGAAGGTGGCCGAGGGCTACTACTTTGAGCAGATACGCCTGGTGGAGGACGATGCCTACACCATCATCAAGTGATATGTCAAATACGTGTATTATTATATAAGTTTCGGGAGGCGCTGTCGTGAGACAGCGTCTTCTGTTTTCGTCACCACCTTTATGCATATTGACCTGAAAAATGACGATAGTATGGGGTGTTGCACAATAAAAGGCATGCTTTGTGCGTTTAGTATTACGACAAAGCATGAAGCGAATAGCATACATCCTGTTTTTCCTGGCAAGCATCACGGCCCTGGCCGTTGGCTCCGGAAACGGTATGGTGAGGTCGGCTGCGCCGGCTGCACCAGCTTTGTCGGCTGTGCCGGCTGAACCAGCCGCCCCGCCTGACACTATTCACATTACGCGCTGGCGCGTGCAGCCCACAGCACCTGTGGTGACAGCCGACTTAGACAGCAGCGCCCTCGACCTACGGATGCCTGCCAACATCAAGCAGCGTGTAGAATATGACGATTCTTTTGGCGTTTATTATATAGGCTCGAAGATAGGTGATTCCTACCTAAACACTCCCATCATGATGACGCCGCAGGAGTATATGAAATGGAGCGAGCGGCGTGCACGCCAACTGTTCTTCCGCCAGAAGGATGCAGAAAACGTGAAGACACGGGGCGAGGACAAGTTCTCGTTCAGCGATATGCACTTCGACCTGGGGCCTGCCGAGAAGATATTCGGCCCCGGCGGCGTAAGGGTGAAGACGCAGGGCACCGCCGAACTGAAGATGGGCATGACGATGAAGAACATTGACAACCCGTCGCTGCCTATTCGCAACCGCAAGACCACCAGCTTCGACTTCGACGAGAAAATAAACCTCTCGGCCAATGCCAGTGTGGGCGACAAGGTGAAGTTCAACTTCAACTACAATACCGACGCCACCTTCGACTTCGACACGAAAAACCTTAAGTTGAAGTACGACGGCAAGGAAGACGAGATCATTAAGCTCGTGGAGGCTGGCAACGTGAGCTTCCCCTCGAACAACTCCCTGGTGCATGGTGCCTCGGCCCTCTTCGGCATACGCACCGACATGCAGTTTGGCAAGCTGAAGCTGCAAACCGTGGTGTCGCAGAAGAAGAGCACCTCGACCAGCGTGAGCAGCAAGGGAGGCACGCAGACCACCCCCTTCGAAATCGACGTGGCTGACTACGAAGAGAACCGCCACTTCTTCCTTAGCCACCACTTCCGCCAGCAGTACGACCGTGCCATGCAGACGCTGCCCAACCTCACCACCGGCGTGAAGATAAACCGCGTGGAGGTGTGGGTGACCAACAAGACGGGCACCACCTCGAACACCCGCAACATTGTGGCCTTCACCGACTTGGGCGAGAACGACATTATCAAGAACGCTATGTGGAATGCTACGGGCATGAACGTGCCCAGCAACCTGGCCAACGACCTCTACCCCACATTGGCTGCCAGTATCGACACCGCTTCGCGTAGCATCGACCTAGTGTCGGCACAGTTGGAAGCCATGGGAGGCCTGACAGGCGGCGTAGACTACGAGAAACTGGCCGCCGCCCGACTGCTCACACCGAGCGAATACACAGTGAACGAGGCCCTGGGCTATATATCGCTGAAGACGGGACTGCAGACCGACCAGGTGCTGGCCGTGGCCTTCGAGTATACCTACGGCGGGCAGACCTATCAGGTGGGTGAGTTCTCGACCGACGTGACGCAGACCAACCGATGCCTCTTCGTGAAGTCGCTGAAGAACACCAGCAACAACCCGCAGCAGGGCAACTGGCAGCTGATGATGAAGAATGTCTACTACCTCGCCTCGTCGGTAGAGAAGGAGAAATTCCGCCTCGACATCAAGTACCAGAGCGACACCACCGGCACCTACCTCACCTATCTGCCTGAAGAGGCACTGAAGGGCAGCACCCTGCTGAAGGTGATGGGACTCGACCGGCTCGATGCCAACATGAAGCCGCACAGCAACGGACAGTTCGACTTTGTGCAGGGCTACACCGTGACGGGCGGACGTGTGTTCCTGCCCTCGGCAGAGCCTTTCGGCGACTACCTGCGCAACTACCTGAAGCAGAAAGGCATGGGGCAACTGGCCGACAAGTACTGCTTCGACCAGCTCTACGACTCTACAAAGACGGTGGCAAAGCAAAACGCCGAGAAAGACAAATATATACTCACCGGACAGTACAAGGGCACCAGCGCCAACGTCATTTCGCTGGGGGCCTACAATGTGCCGCAGGGCAGCGTCGTCGTTACCGCTGGCGGTGTTACCCTGACTGAGGGCAGCGACTACACAGTGGACTACTCGGCGGGCGAGGTGACCATACTCAACCAGAGCATCATAGACGCAGGCACCAACGTCAATGTATCGCTGGAGTCGAACACCGATGCCTGGCTCCACCGAAAGACCATGTTCGGCGTAAACTGGGAGTACACTTTCACCAAAAACTTCTCCCTTGGCGGCACGTTGATGCACCTCAGCGAGCAGGCTCTTACCACGAAGGTGGCCATGGGCGAGGAGCCGCTGAACAACACCATCTGGGGACTGAACCTGAACTGGAAGCAGGAGAGCCAATGGCTCACAAACATGCTCGACCGCCTGCCGCTGCTGCACCTTACGCAGCCTTCGCAGATAACGCTCACCGGCGAGTTTGCGCAGCTCATTGCAGGCAATGCCCATGGCACACAGGACAATGCCTCGTATATTGATGACTTTGAAAACACCAAGAACCTGCTCGACGTGAGCGACCCCAAGGCGTGGGTGCTATCGTCGGTGCCGTCGATGTTTGCCGAGAGTGCCGACAAGGAGGGCGTCACCTCTGGCTATAACCGCGCACGGCTCTCATGGTACAATGTCGACCCGCTGTTCACCCGCCGCTCCTCATCGCTCACTCCAGCACATATCAAGGGCGACCTGGAGCAGCTGTCAAATCACTACGTGCGCGAGGTCTATGTGCGCGAGTTGTATCCTAACCGCGACCAGTCAAGCTACAACGGCGCCACCTCCACGCTGCCCGTGCTCAACCTCACCTACTATCCGCAGGAACGCGGCCCCTACAACCTCACACTCGACTACAATGCCGACGGCACACTGCGCAATCCAGAGCAGCGCTGGGGTGGCATGATGCGACGCATGGACATCAGCACCGACTTCGAACAGGCCAACATAGAGTACATTGAGTTCTGGCTACTCGACCCGTTTATCTATACGCGAGCTAATGGCACTGCCGACCAGCATTCCGGCGAGCTGTACATCAACCTGGGCGAAGTGAGCGAAGACGTGCTGCGCGACGGCAAAAAGTTCTATGAGAGCGGCATGCCTGTTGACGGCACCAGCAGCTTCGAGGAGACACAGTGGGGACGCATACCCATGCAGGCTACGCAGACTTATGCCTTTGCCACCACCAGTGGCAGTCGCCCCTTGCAGGATGTAGGCTTGAACGGACTCACCGATGACGAGGAGCGCCAATATGGTGCCTACGCCGACTGGCTGTCGAAGATTGGCGGCGTGGTGAGCAACGACTCGCTGCTACAGGCCTGGCGCCAGGACCCCGCTGGCGATGACTACCATTACTTCCGAGGCTCTGACTACGACCGCGAGCAGAAGAGCATCCTTGACCGCTATCGCCTCATCAACAATCCACAGGGCAACTCGCCCAGCAGCGACGAGCAAACCGAGAGCTACGACACCAGCTATAAGACAGGACCCGATGTGGAGGACATCAACCAGGACTACACGCTCAACGAGTATGAGCGCTACTTCCAGTATCGCATACCCATCAGCGATGCCGAGCTGCAGGAATACAACAGAGGCATGAAAGGCCCCGAATCCTACATCGTTGACCACCGCGACTACAATGCCAAGCTGCGCAACGGCGACACCCTCACCGTGCGCTGGTATCAGTACCGCATACCGCTAACCGAGTGGCAGCAGAAGGTGGGCACCATCAACGACTTCACCAGCATACGCTTCATGCGTATGTTCCTCACCGGATTCCAGCAGCCCATCACACTGCGCTTCGGCAGCCTTGACCTGGTGCGCGGCGAGTGGCGTGTGTACAAGCAGAACCTGCAGACCAGCGCCAATGCCGAGACGGGCGTACTGGAGATGAGTGCCGTCAATGTAGAGGAGAACACCGAGCGTCAGCCTGTGGCCTACGTGCTGCCGCCAGGCATCAGCCGTGTGCAGGACCCCAACCAGCAACAGCTCACCGAAGACAATGAGCAGGCCCTGTGCCTCACGGTGAAGAACCTTTCGCAGAACGAGTCGAAGGCGGTATACAAAAACACTAACCTCGACCTGCGCCAGTACAAGCGCCTGCAAATGTTTGTACATGCCAACCATCTCGTGCCCAACGCCACACAGCTTGAAGACAATCAGCTGGCCGTATTCATACGCTTGGGCAGTGACTACAAGAGCAACTACTACGAGTATCTCATACCGCTGAAGATTACTCCCGAGGGGCACTACAACTGGAACGTTCCCAGCGACAGACCGCTCGTATGGCCCGAGGAAAACATGCTCGACATCAACCTCAGCGTGTTCACTGCGCTGAAGAAGGCACGCAACAAAGCCCGAGCCGAGGGCGTGGCCAGCTATACTCAGCTCTACAGCGACTACGACCCCGACAAGCCCAACAACCGCATCTCTATTGTGGGTAACCCCTCACTGGGCGAGGTGAAGACGATGGTCATAGGCGTGCGCAACCTCAGCCCCGCGTTGAAGAGCGGCGAGGTGTGGGTGAACGAACTGCGACTGCGCGAGGCCAACAACAAGGGTGGCTGGGCAGCCAGTGGCGCCATGAACATACAGCTGAGCGACTTGGGCAGCCTGAACATGACAGGGCGCTACATTACCGACGGCTTCGGCGGACTGGAGCAGACCGTGATGCAGCGAAGCACCGACACAGAGCAGTCGTATGCCATCACTGCCAGCGTGGAACTGGGTAAAGTGTTCCCAGAAAAGGCAAAGGTCAGTGCTCCTCTTTACTACTCATACACACGCGAGAGCGTAAGCCCACGCTACAATCCCCTTGACAGCGACATGGAACTGGACGATGCCTTGGAGAGTGCTGCCAACCAGCACGAGAGCGACAGCATAGAGTCGATAGCCGTCACCAAGCACATATCGCGCAACTTCTCGCTCTCCAATGTTCGCGTAGACATCAAGAACAAGCGCCACCCGCTGCCCATCGACCCAGCCAACTTCTCCTTCTCTTACAGCCACTCGCACCGCAACACTACTGGTGAGACTACCATATATGAGAATGATGACCAGTGGCGAGGCTCGCTCAACTACAGCTACTCGCCCGTCTACAAGTCGTGGGAACCCTTTAAGAAGTCGAAGAGCAAGTCGAAGTGGATGCAGTTCCCCAAGGCTTTTGGACTGAACTATCTGCCGCAGAGCATCTCGTTCAACTCAGAATGGTCGCGCACCTACTACGAGTTGCAGGAGCGTGACTTGGAGAACACCGAAGACCCCAATCTGCCCTTGACATTCAGTGAGCAGTTCTTGTGGAACCGCGACTTCTCCCTGCGCTGGGATCTGACGAAGAACTTGCACATGAACTTCCAGAGTGCCACCCACGCTGAGATAGAAGAACCATACACCCCCATCAACAAAGACCTCTACGCCGACAGCTACCAAGCATGGAAAGACTCCGTGTGGCACAGTCTCAGTCACTGGGGTACGCCACTCGACTACAGGCAGAGCTTCTCGGCCAGCTATCAGCTGCCCCTTGACAAACTGCCCATTTTCGACTGGATGAAGGCTGACGCCAAATACGACGCCTCCTACTCCTGGCTGCGCGGCACCGACTTGGACGACGGCACCTCGCTCGGCAACACCATACAAAACAACCGCAACATCACGCTGAACGGAAACCTGAACATGGAGACGCTCTACAACCACATACCCTTCCTGAAGAAGACCAACGAGCGATTCAAGAAACAGCCGCAGAAGAAACAGCCGGAGAAGAAGGCAAGCCCACGCGCTGCTACAGCCCCCGGTGCTCCGGGAACGCCAGCCACACCTGGTGCCGACGACAAGAAACTGCCGCTCAACAAGAACACTTTCCAAAAGGAGATAACACTGCTGCCCGACAGTGTGGTGGAGGTGCAGCACGGCAAAAAGTCGAAGCGACTCATCGTGAGTGCGCGCGGAAAGGACGGCCGCCAGGTAAAGATAAAGTGGAAAGTAGTGGATGACAACAAAATCAAAGTGTGGTACAAGCCCGACCCCAGCTCCTCGCTGAAGGACACTTCTTCCTCTGACAGCTTAGCCGTAGGCGATAGTCTGCGCGTACAGGGTAATTCCTCCACTCCCTCACGGGGAGAGACGGGGAATGGAGCCGTTGGGCCTGGTGTCACCATTAAGCTCTCCGTCACACCGAAGCCACCCCTTGAGGACAAGTGGTGGTACAACACCGCACAACAGGCTGCACGGTTGCTGATGATGCTGCGCACGGTAAACGTCACCTATCGCAACCAGTACTCTATGGCACTGCCGGGATTTATGCCTAATGTGGGCGACATGTTCGGACAGAACAACCGTGGCGACATACTATCGCCCGGCCTCGACTTTGCCTTCGGTCTCACCGGCGACGGCTACATAGACAAGGCTCTCGACAACGGATGGCTGCTCTGCAACGACAGCGTGGCCACTCCGTCGACCACACAGATGACTGAAGACTTCCAGCTGCGCGCAACATTGGAGCCTGCACGCGACCTGAAGATAGACCTCACCGCCACACGCACTCAAAACCGCTCGCGCAGCGTGCAGTTCATGTATGAAGGCATGCCCAGCACCCACAGCGGAACCTTCACCATGACCACCATCTCACTGCGCTCAGCTCTTGAGGGCATGGGCAATGCCAGCAACGGATACCACTCACCCACATTCGACCGCTTCTGTGCCGCCATTCCTGAGTTTCGCGACCGCGTGCAGGCGCAGTATCCCACTTCACTCGACGCCATTGGCACTACAGGGAGTGTCGACCCATATAGTGCCGACGTGCTCATACCAGCCTTCCTTAGTACCTACACCGCGGGAGCCGGCAAGTCGCTCAACTTCTTCCCCGCACTCACGCGACTGCTGCCCAACTGGAAGGTGAGCTACAGCGGACTCTCGAAGCTCACCTTCTTTAGCGAGAAGTTCAAGAGCGTGAACCTGAACCACTCCTACAAGAGTGTATACAGCGTGGGGTCGTATGCCAGCTACAGCTCGTGGCTCGAATACATGGGCGACCTGGGCTACGTGCAGGCAGCCGACGGCAGTTACTCGCCTTCCACCATGTACAACATCAGCACTGTGAGCATCAATGAGATGTTCTCACCACTGTTTGGCGTCGATGTCACCCTGAAGAACAACATGACCATCAAGGCAGAATACAAGACCACCCGCGTGCTCAACCTCTCGATGACCAGTGTGCAGATTAACGAATCGCGCTCGAAGGACTGGGTCATAGGCTTAGGCTACAAGATTTCAAACTTCAATATCTTCGGTTCTGGCAGCAGCCACCGCCGTGTGAAGGGTGGCAACAAGAGGGGAGCCGCCGACGACAAGCAGCAACAGCAGTCGCAGCGCACCAACACACGTGGTGGTGTGAACCACGACTTGAACACCCGTCTCGACATATCCTTCCGCAAGCAGGCTGCCATCACACGCGACATTGCCACTGGCGTCTCATCGGCCAGCAGCGGCAACTCGGCTCTGAAGATATCGCTTGCCGCCGACTACACGCTGTCGCGTTTCCTTACACTCACAGCCTATTACGACCGCCAGACCAACACCCCGCTGCTCAGTAGCAGCAGCTATCCCACCACCACACAGGACTTCGGCGTGTCAGTGAAGTTCTCGCTCACCAGATAACACCACACCATGTACACACAGCTAAAGACATTGATACTACTGCTTGCCCTCACTGCTGCCACCTACGTGCAGGGGCAGAGCCAGCAGGTGGTACTGGAAACAACAGAAGGCAACATCCGCGTCATGCTCTACGACGACACACCGCTGCACCGCGATAACTTCGTGCGCTTAGCAAGCGAGCATTTCTACGACTCGCTGCTCTTTCACCGTGTCATCAAGGGCTTCATGATTCAGGCTGGCGACCCTACTAGCCGACATGCCGAGCCGGGAGCGTTTATTGGCGAGGGCGATGCAGGCTACACCATTGAGCCAGAGCTGTTTGCCAACGACGGACGTCTGCTGCATCATCATCAGCGCGGTGTGCTGGCAATGGCCCGCGAGGGTGACGATGTAAACCCGGAACGCCGTTCCAGCGGCTGCCAGTTCTACATAGTGTGGGGAAAGACGTTCTCTACCAACGAACTGCTGTCGATAGGCGAGCGCCTCGACAGCATGACACAGGGACGCGTGGTGATAACCCCTGAAATGATGACACTCTATCGCAAGACAGGAGGCACGCCCCACTTGGACGGCCAGTACACCGTATTTGGCGAAGTAACAGAAGGACTTGAAGTGGTGAAGCGTATTCAGCAGGCTTTTACCGACGATTACGACCGCCCTGTAGACGACATCCGTATCCTGAGGGTGCGAGTATGTCAATAACGAACAGTCAGCGGAATGGAGTAGTTGCAATCAGTCAGCTCCTCGCTTACCACTATCAAAAGCAAAAGCAACGAACCTTGTTAGTTCATCGCTTTTGCTGCTTTGTACACCCGCAGGGGCTCGAACCCTGGACACCCTGATTAAGAGTCAGGTGCTCTACCAACTGAGCTACGGGTGCATCCTATTACCCCAATCTTTTACCTTATATCAGTCTTGTGTTCTCGTTTTCTAAGCGGGTGCAAAGGTAGTCATTTATTTTGTTTCCCACAAATTTTTAGGAGTTTTTTAGCATAGATTAAACATTGAGGGTTGTTTCTACACCATTTATATGCCTAATCCCCCCTGAAATGACACGTCAATCGCCTTACTCTGCAGGATGCGCGAGTAGGGAGGCACGTCGTGTGTGAGCCAGATGTTGCCGCCGATGACGGAGTCGTGGCCTATGGTGATGCGCCCCAGCACAGAGGCATTCGAATAGATGGTGACGTTGTCTTCGATAATGGGATGGCGTGGCACGTTGAGCATATTGCCCTCAGCATCATACTTAAAGCTCTTGGCGCCAAGCGTAACGCCCTGATAGAGGGTGACGTGATGGCCTATGATGGCAGTCTCGCCTATGACCACGCCTGTGCCGTGATCAATGGCGAAATACTCGCCTATGGTGGCGCCGGGATGTATGTCAATGCCTGTCTTAGAGTGAGCCTGCTCTGTGATGATGCGCGGTATGACGGGCACCTTCATCTGGTGGAGCACATGGGCCAGGCGGTAGTGCGTCATAGTGTCGACGATGGGGTAGCAGTATATCACCTCGCCGTAGTTGGTGGCGGCAGGGTCGTTCTGAAACATGGCCTCCACATCGGTGTAGAGCAGTCGCTTCACCTCAGGCAGTTGGTCAATGAACTTCAGTGCCAGCTCCTCGGCCTTTGGCAGCACATCGCTTTCGCTGCACTCCTCACAGAACTGCAGCCCACGGGCTATCTGCCTGCGCAGCAGCGTGTAGAAGTCCTCCATGTTCACACCAATGTAGTGCCTGCGTATCTGCTCCTCCGGCTGGCGCTTATAGAAATAGTCGGTGAAGATGATGCTCTTGGCCAGTGCCACCATGCGCTTCACCTCCTCCACATCGGGCAGTGGTGCATGTCCTGCTGGCATCATCGACTCTTCTTTCGTGTCGAATTTCGATAGCAGCGCCACGTTGCGCAGCAGCACTTCGTTTATCTCACTTTGGTTCATGTTTTTCTTTTGTTGCTTTACATATTATTCCGTAGCATGCAGGTGCGTAAAGGTGCGGCTCAGCGTTCCGTCGTAAGTGTTGACAATGAGCGTGAGTGAGTCAGTGCGTATATTTTCGAGGGGTATGCTGGCGTAGGTGGTCACAGAGTAGTATTCGGGCACGCCCCCTTGGTGGTGATAGAGCAGCAGGCGTATGTGTGTGGGTGTAGAGGTGCTGTCGGCCACTGCCCCAATGGTGTGTATGGCTTTCTCATCGTCGGTAGAGCCTGTCAGCAGGCGCAGGCGCAGGTTGAGCCACTTCCTGTTCTTGCTCAGCCAAGCACAGTCAAAGTGCAGCGGGTCGTCCTTCACGCCGTTCTTCAGACTGTCGGCTGGCATGGGCTGCATCACGCCCACCCTGTTCACGCTTATCGGCTCGGCCTTGCCATCTTCCGACCTGTTGTAGTAGAGCAGCACGCGGTAGGTGGTATCGGGGCGATTCATCCATTTCACTGCTACGGGCTGGCCGATGGCCAGATGCTCGCCCTGGTCGGTGTCTACGCCGTCTATGTGCTTGTCAGCATTCACGTGGGCCATCACCAGCTCGGCAGTCATCTGCGAGTATTCGCCCTCGCCCTTGTCGTAAGCATCGATGGTGCACGACAACAGCGCTGCGCATACCAGCACTGCACTTAATGACAAACGACGCGCTGCGCCAAATAACGAACGACAAATGATGTATGAGAGTTTCTTCATTTACGATTTCAAATTTGCGGTTTGATGGTTTCTCCATGGGTTAGCATACATATCGACAATGCATTTGCGCAGGAACGGCCGGTCGGGGTGTTCGAGTTCCACCTTGTCTATCTGATGCTCCACGTAGGCATTGAAGGCATTGCGCTCGTCGTCTGTACACGCTGCGCCCGCTGCCACGCGATTGGTGGCAAAGAGGCGGTAGTGGCGGTGTATCTCCTGGTCCATGTGTGCGGCAATGGTGTCGAACAGCTCGCCCTTGGGCATGTCAGGGGGCAGTGTGTCGAGCCAGTCGTCTATGCAGGGAGCGCAGTGGTAGTGCACTTGGCCCTTAAAGCCCATGATGCCTGTGCGCATCGACAGCACGTCGTCCTGCCTGGTCTTCTTCCATCCGGCGACGTCGCGTTTTAGCTGAAACTCGCGTGCCTTCAGGTAGTCGCATGGGTCATACTCATAGCTGATGCTCAGTGGCACAATGTGCAACTGCTTCAGTCGCTCCACTATCGAGCCTTCGCCACCCATGGCCATCATCTTCAGTATGCTGGGCTGTGTGCGGTCGTTGCTGTCCTTGGCGCGCCCCTCGCGCTGGGCTATCCATACATTGTCGTTCTTCTGGCCTATGACAAAGTGCATGTAATCGCTGAGCCGCTTTGAGGCCGCCAGCATCTCGCGTATGCCCAAGGAGCGCTCTACTATGAACGACTTGTTGATGCGCACGAGGTCGCGAATCCAGGGTGCAGCCAGCAGGTTGTCGCCAATGGCTATCTCGCAGGTGGTTCCTGCCTGTGCGTCGAGCAGCAGCACGCATAGCAGGGCTGAGTCGAGCACAATGTCACGGTGGTTGCTCACAAAGGTGTAGCGTCGGTTCACCACATCTATGCTGCTCATGTCCATGTCTAAACCCTTGCTGGCCTTGGCCATGAGGTCTTTCAGGAAGGTGTAGCTGAAAGTCTTCTGGAAGTCGAGGCATGTGTGGCAGCCTCGCATCTTCTGCATGACGGCCTCAAAAGGCACTTGGGGGTAGAGATAGCTCACCACGGCCCTGAACTGTGCGCTCTGCTCCAGTCGGGCGTAGGCGTCGGGCAGCTCCTCCGGCTCGAAGGGGCGTATGGCGTCAAAGTCTTCTGTTCTCATCGTCATCGTTTTCTTTTTACACTGGCTTCCATATAGCCACAGTTAATAATCTGCTTTGCAGTAGGAGTGCCGCCATTCTTGGTGCTTGAATTCTCCTGCAGGAATGCCATGACTCCTACTTGGTGGCTGCAAAGGTAACTAAAAAAAATGAAACGAAAGACTATCGATATAAAAAAAAGAAAAAGGAAACGAAAAAACTCTTTTTATAATTAGTAATTAGCAATTAGTAATTAGTAATTATGATTACATTATTGTCTTGAATAAAGGGTCCCCTCGCACAGTCAGGAACGCGGGGAGCACAGACAGAAGCGCAGTCAAGAGCGCAGTCAGAAGCGCAGACAGGAATGCAGGGAGCCCGTAGGCACTCCCCTCCCATGTAGGCAATTGCGAGGAGGGAGCAATTGGGGAGCGAAGCGACGGTGGGGCGAAGCCGGGGCAGGGGTGGGGTCAGTATTATCCCCATCCGCTTACTCAAGGGCACCTCTCACCTCTTCGGCTTGGGGTGATGACTGCCCTCAATGTATTGACTAACCTTCGCTTCTTCAAGCCCTTAGGAAGATACTGACCCCACCCCTACCCCTCCCCTACATGGGAGGGGAGTGCCTACGGAGTCCCTGCACTTTCGACTGCGCTCTCTGTACTTCCGACTGCGCTTCCATATAACAAAAATGTTGTTATTCGGGCTTCATTATAGGTGTTGCCTAATTCATGACTCGGAAAAGCAAAAGAAAAACTGCTTTTTCTTTTGCTTTTCGCTCGCTTATTCGTACCTTTGCACAAAAATTGCAATGACATAGCAGTTGACTCAGAATGGAACAACGCCTCGGCGCTCTTCCAACGCCCTTCCTTTTACAAGCTATGGACTACACTGCCAACTACTATACCGTTGGGTAAAAAAATCAAAATTATGTACAAAAGCAGACACATTGTTTTATCAATTATCATTTGTCATCTGTCATTTAGCGCCGCACTCGCACAGGTGCACCAGATGATACGCCCCGACACCGTGTACACGCAGCGAGACCTGAACCCCGTTGTCGTTACTGGCTCGGGCCACCACCAGCGACTGAAACAGACGTCTACACCCGTGCGCGTGCTCACACAGCAGGAGATACGCGAGCTGGGTATCAGCACCTTCGATGGTGCGCTCACCCACATGCTGCCACAAGTGTCGATGGCACCGTCGTCGATGGGCAGCGGACTGCGCATGAACGGTCTGGGTGGTAAATACATCCTCGTGCTGGTGAACGGGCAGAAGCTATCAGGTGACATTGCTAACAACCTGGAGCTGGGCCGCATCAACATGAGCCGAGTGAAGCGCATAGAAGTGCTCGACGGAGCAGCCTCGTCGCTCTACGGCAGCGACGCCATTGCGGGCGTCATCAATATCATCACTGCGCAGCCCACCGACAACGGCGGATTCCCCGCCAGCATCACCTCAGACACCCGTGTCAGCGGCGAGGGGCAGCTCACCGAGAGTGTAGCCCTCGACGTGAGCGCTGGCTCCGTCGGCAGCTACACTACCTTCGTACACGACCAGGCCGACAGCTACCGCATCAACGATTTAGAGTATGTGAAGGGCAGCGACACAGAGACGCAGCCATCTATTGCGCCCCTGTTCACCGGCTACCAATCGAACAGCGTGGGCCAGAAGTTCACCTTCGCCCCCACCACCCAACTGGCCATGAACGCTGGCATGGACTACTTCTACAAAATGACCGACCGCCCTGAGACTGCGGCCGGCGGTTCGCCCACAGGCGGCATCGACTACGAGATGCGCTACAAAGGCCTGCGCTGGAACGTGGGAACTATCTACAAGTTCGACGCCCGCAACTCAGTGCAAGTAGACTACACCATCGACCGTTTCCGCTACGGCAAGGAATACGACGTAGCAACCAACGATTTCCCCGTCGGCACCTATGTGCAGTCGAAGAAGCAGCGCAGCATAGAGCGCCAGGTGAAGGCCATCCTCGGCCTGCTGCCAAAGGGCACCACCATCGTGGGCAATGACTGGCGCACCGACAAGCTCATAGCCACCTCGGGCAACATTGATCAGGAGGCCTACATCATGGGATTCTTTGCACAGCACGAGCAACGCATAGGCGTGGGACAGGGATTTGTGTCGGCTACACTCGGCGCCCGCTACGACTACCACCAGACCTTTGGCAACCACTTCACGCCCAAGGCATCGCTGATGTACTCCACAGGGCCGCTGAACCTGCGCGCCACTTATAGCGCAGGATTCCGCGCCCCAGGACTCGACGAGCTCTACTACCACTACTTCTCGGTGAACCGGGGCAAGGCGCAGGTGAGCTTCGGCAACCAGCAGCTCAAGCCGGAAAAGAGTCACTACCTGAGCCTCAACGCCGAGTATCGCACCAACGACATAGCACTAAGCGTGACAGGATTTGTGAACAGAATCAACGACATGGTGGTGAAGCAGAACGTAGCACTCGACGACAACGGACGCCAGATGCTGATGAAGGAATTTCCGGAGCTCACCCAGGAGCAGGCTAGCAAGATGGTGAGCTATGCCAACTATCAGAACAGCGACAAGGGTGACGTGAAGGGCGTTCAGGTAAATGCCTCGGTGAATATCATGCATGGCTTAAACATCACTGCCAACTATGCCTATACCTACGCCCGCTCGAAGAGCATACCCAGCGACGGTGGCGAGGCACAATGGGAACTGCTGGAGCGCAGCGTGCGCCACACAGCCACCGTCAGCGCCAACTACCACCGCACATGGGGCAGGTATGGCCTGAACGTGAACCTGAACGGGCGATTGCAGTCGAAGACCTACTACACCGGTACCTACGAGAACGCTCCCGGCTTCGGAGTCTGGAACCTGCACACCACCCACAGTTTCGACTGCCTGCGATGGGCATTCGTAGAACCGGGCATCGGCGTAGACAACATCTTTGACCGTGTGGACCGCCGCATCGACTCCGCCACCCGCAAGTATGCCCTCTACTCACCCGGCCGCATGCTTGTGGTCAGCTTGAAGCTGCGCCTGAAAGACTAAGGAACCACCATTACACACAGGCAGAGAGTGATGTCCTGCCCCTTCCCTCAAGGGAGGGGAGGCTTCATTTTAGGTGTTGCCTAATTCATTATTTCTTCAAGTTTCGCAAGTTCTGCATAGCCGATGCCGTAGGCATCAGACAGTGGTAGCCAGCCATAAATGGGTGGTAACAGGGGGCTGTGTAGCAGGCGTGCCGTAGGTACGCTTTTCTACCGTCCCTTTATACCAGCCATGGCTGGCTACCTCTGTCATGCCCCTACGGGGTTGGCTGCGCACAGTTTTCATAGCTTGCGAAACTTGAATTACTTCCATATAACAAATCACTTGTTACATAAACTTCAATTTGAGAACCTTAAATCTATACTCGGAAAAAGAGGAGGCTGCATCACACGCGCGCGCGTTTTATACGCGCGCATGACTGTTAGGTGCTTGCACCACTTGCACCACTTTTACAAAATACGGAGGCCTCCCAGCAAAATTTGGCGGTCACTTTTTCTCACAGGAGGCCGCGAAATTTTCACAGGAGGGCTCCACGCAAAATACATGAATCATCACTTTGATGTGGTGCAAGTGGTGCAAGCACCTAACACTTACACGCGCGAAATAACGCGCGCGCGAGAAACCATAACAATAGTACAAAAAGCGAGGGGAAAGCGAAAAACAAGTTTTCCTTTTGCATTTCTCTCGTTTTTTCGTAACTTTGGCACTTCGTACCGAACTTACTTGGCACTCGGAGGAAAAAACAAACGAGTTTGTTTTGTTCTTCTCTCGTTTTTTCGTAACTTTGGCACTTCGTACCGAACTTACTTGGCACTCAGAAGAAAAAACAAACGAGTTTGTTTTGTTCTTCTCTCGTTTTTTCGTAACTTTGCACCCTGATAGCGAAAAACGATGAAAGAATTCTTACAAGTGTTGAGGCGCTTCGTGCCTCCCTACAAGAAATACCTTATAGCCTCGGTACTGTTCAACATTCTGTCGGCAGTGCTCAACATCTTCTCATTTGCGGCACTCATTCCCATTCTGCAGATACTGTTCAACACTGGCGACGGCGAGGCTGCTACCTCGTGGATGGCATGGGACTGGGGCAACGTGCAGGACGTAGTGATGAACAACCTGAACTACACGGTGAACATGCTCATAGCCAGCTACGGGCAGACCACCACGCTGTTGTTCATAGGGCTCTTCCTGGCCGTAACCACTGCCATGAAGACAGGATCCTACTTCGCCGCCTCGGCCACCATCATACCCATTCGCACGGGGGTGGTGCGCGACATACGCAACCAGCTCTACCGCAAGATTACATCGCTGCCATTAGGATTCTTCAGCGAAGAGCGCAAGGGCGACATCATTGCCCGCATGAGCGGCGACGTGCAGGAGGTGGAGTCGAGCATCATGTCGAGCCTCGACATGCTGTTCAAGAATCCCATCCTCATCATCGTCTACTTCGCTACCCTGCTCTTCGTCAGCTGGCAGCTCACGCTGTTCACCATTGTCTTCGTGCCCATCTTCGGATGGTTCATGGGCGTCGTGGGCCGCAAGCTGAAGCGCCGCAGCATAGAGGCGCAGGCACTGTGGAGCGACACCATGAGCCAGGTAGAGGAGACATTGGGCGGGCTGCGCATCATCAAGGCCTTCTGTGCCGAAGGGAAGATGAACCGGCGCTTCGACCAAGTGAACTCGCATTACCGCAACGACATCATGCGCGTGAACATACGCCAGTCGATGGCCCACCCCATGAGTGAGTTTCTGGGCACGGTAATGATTATCATCGTGCTGTGGTTCGGCGGCATGCTCGTCATCAACAACCATACCATCACCGGCCCCACCTTCATCTACTACATGGTGATTCTCTACAGCATCATACAGCCGTTGAAAGACTTCTCGAAGGCTGGCTACAACATACCGAAGGGCCTGGCCTCGATGGAGCGCATCGACAAGATACTGAAGGCAGAGAACAACATTAAAGATCCGGAACACCCCAAGCACATAGCCTCTTTCGAGCACCAGATAGAGTTCCGCCATGTGTGGTTCGGGTATAGGGAAGCCCCCTCTTCGTCCCCCGAGGGGGACACAAATGTGTCAAATAGTAATGAAGCCCCCTCGGGGGCCGTAGGGGGGGCTATTTCTTGGGTACTGAAGGATATCAACCTCATCATACCCAAGGGTAAAACCATTGCTTTGGTGGGGCAGAGCGGCGGTGGAAAGTCGACACTCGTCGACCTCATTCCCCGCTACTATGACGTGCAGCGGGGCGAGGTACTCATCGACGGCATCAACGTGAAGGAACTGAGGAGCAAGGAGCTGAGAAGCCTCATCGGCAATGTCAACCAAGAGGCCATCCTCTTCAACGATACGTTCAGAAACAACATTGCATTCGGGGTAAAAGATGAGGGCGAAGAGCCGAGAGAGGCGGAAACGCATCAGCCGCAGGACGACTCCTCCACCCCACCCTCCTCACCCCTCACCGCCAAAATCATTGAGGCCGCCAAGATAGCCAACGCCTACGACTTCATCATGCAGTCGGAGCATGGCTTTGACACTAACATTGGCGACCGCGGCGGCCGGCTCTCCGGCGGTCAGCGCCAACGCGTCAGCATAGCCCGCGCCATACTGAAGAACCCGCCCATACTTATCCTCGACGAGGCTACCAGCGCCCTCGACACCGAGAGCGAGCGCCTGGTGCAGGATGCCTTGGAGCGGCTGATGAAGACACGCACCACCGTGGCCATTGCCCACCGGCTGAGCACCATCAAGAACGCCGACGAGATATGCGTTCTGCACGAGGGAAACATTGTGGAGCGCGGCACCCACGACGAGCTGCTGCAGAAGGACGGATACTACAAGAAACTGCACGACATGCAGCAGGTGTAGCGACCTGTAAGCACAATACACTCGCTTCACAGCATACAACAGAACAATAATAATATAAACTAAGGCATACATTATGATTTATTTCTTCAAGACTCCCACAGAAAGCGTGATTGCCACACAGGCAGACCATCAACTCACGCAAGACGAAGTAAAGAAACTCTGCTGGCTCTACGGCGAGGCCACACCCATCGATGACATGAAGCTCGAAGGGCGTTTCGTCGGTCCCCGCCGCGAAATGATTACCCCATGGAGCACCAACGCCGTGGAAATAACGCAGAACATGGCCATGCAGGGCATCAGCCGCATTGAGGAATTCTTTCCTGCTCCCTCTTCGTCTACCGAGAGTGACACAAGCGAAGAAGCAGGGGAGACTTTTGACCCCATGCTGCAGCGCATGTATAACGGCCTTGACCAGGACATCTTCACCGTCAACATTAAACCGGAACCCATCAAGCATGTGGAGAATCTGGAGGAATATAACGAGCAGGAGGGACTGGCACTCTCGCCTGAAGAGATAGAATACCTGCACGGCATAGAGAAGCAGAACGGCAGGCCGCTCACCGACTCAGAAATATTCGGCTTCGCACAGATTAACAGCGAGCACTGCCGGCACAAGATATTTGGTGGAACCTTTATCATCGACGGCAAGGAGATGGAGAGCTCGCTCTTTGCCATGATTAAGAAGACCACGCAGGAAAATCCCAACAAGATTCTCTCAGCCTATAAAGATAATGTAGCCTTTGCCCAAGGCCCCGTCGTGGAGCAGTTTGCGCCTAAGGACCAGAGCACGAGCGACTGGTTCCGCGTGAAGGATATTGAGAGCGTTATCTCGCTGAAAGCCGAGACGCACAACTTCCCCACCACTGTGGAGCCTTTCAACGGTGCTGCCACAGGCACGGGCGGTGAGATTCGCGACCGCATGGGCGGTGGCGTAGGCTCGTGGCCCATCGCCGGCACGGCAGTATACATGACGGCGTATCCGCGGCTGGAAGCCACGGGGACCATTGGGGGAGCCTGCCGCGACTGGGAGGACATTCTGCCCGTGCGCCAGTGGCTGTACCAGACGCCTGAGCAGATACTCATCAAGGCCTCGAATGGTGCCAGCGACTTTGGCAACAAGTTCGGCCAGCCCCTCATCTGCGGCTCCGTCCTCACCTTCGAGCACCAGGAAACCACTGAAGGCGACACAAGCGAGACAAAGAATAATGAGGCCGCAGGAGAGACCAAGTACGCCTACGACAAGGTCATCATGCTGGCCGGCGGCGTGGGCTACGGCACCAAGCGCGACTGCCTGAAGAAAGAGCCGCAGAAGGGCAACAAGGTGGTGGTGGTAGGCGGCGACAACTACCGCATCGGCCTCGGCGGCGGCTCTGTGTCGTCAGTCGACACGGGGCGCTATAGCAACGGCATTGAGCTGAACGCTGTGCAGCGCGCCAACCCCGAGATGCAGAAGCGTGCCTACAACCTGGTGCGCGCCCTCTGCGAGGAGGACGTAAACCCCGTGGTGTCAATCCACGACCACGGCTCAGCCGGACACCTGAACTGCCTGTCTGAACTCGTTGAGGAGTGCGGCGGCGAGATTGACATGACCAAACTGCCCATCGGCGACAAGACACTCTCGTCGAAAGAAATCATTGCCAACGAGAGCCAAGAGCGCATGGGCCTGCTCATCGACGAGAAACACATTGAGCATGTGCGCAAGATAGCCGAGCGCGAGCGCGCCCCGCTGTATGTAGTAGGCGAGACCACTGGCGACGCACACTTCTCCTTCCGCCAGGGCGACGGTGTGAAGCCCTTCGACCTTGACGTGGCCCAGATGTTC
>JAEEGF010841381.1_pt1 | contig 20919 bp, 14 predicted proteins | sample 9134171 | NCBI WGS metagenome assembly JAEEGF01 (sample SAMN16246542, study PRJNA631951) | gut metagenome | biome: gut microbiome; feature: rumen; material: AP-attached | host: Bos | place: Iran: Karaj | collected 2018-10
GGTCTACACCCTTAGCAGGGGCGCCTCTTCAGCCACTTGAGTACTTCTCCATGTGAGCCGGGGACTGCCAAATGGCCTCGCGATCCGTATGTTTTAAAGAAGCACTGCTTTCGGCAGTGCATGTGCGATTATAGTAAAAAGACCTCCGTTTGTCAACGCTTTTTTGCCCGATTTTCCGCATAAATACAAGGAATTCCGACACACACAACATGTTGTGGCACGCCCCTTCCCAGAACCACAACCTGTACGGATCCGGGCGCCTTTTTGCCCGGAAAACCGGCTCCTGGGCCTTCGGTTTTCTTCGTTTTTCTACGGGAAAGAGACTTCAGCCCTTCGGTTCTGAAAGATTTTCGGTGAATTTGACGTTTCGGAAAAGATATTTTGCCGCATATGGCTGTTGTAAAAAATATTTTCGCAAATAACCGATAAATATTGCGATCTTTTTCGCCTTCTCCTATAATTATGGCATCATTTATCCTCAAAGTGTGGCTTTTTTGAGGCTCAGGGAACGCGGATGCCGGATTCGCTTCCTTATAAATAATACTGAAGGGAAACTCGTAATGAACGGAAAGAAGACTTCTGTTGACGGGATCGATATTCAGATCATTCAGTGTCTGACCGAGAACGGGCGGCTTTCGGCTTCGCAGATCGGCAAGCAGATCAACCTCTCTGTTTCCGCCGTCAGCGAACGGATCCGGAAACTGGAACAGTCCGGACTCATCAAAGGCTATACGGCGATCATCGACGAACAGGCTGCGGGCTACGGCACCAAGGCGATCATTTCCATCCGCCTGGAAAACGCCAAGTACAACGAATCCTTCTCGCAGAAAATGAATGCGCACCCGAACGTGGCGGAATGCTATTACATTACCGGCGGCTATGACTACATCGCGCGTGTCGCGACGGGCTCGGTCGCGGAGCTTACCCGGGTGCTCAACGACATCAAGGACATGCCCGGCGTGTCCTATACGCACACCTATGTGGTGCTTGAAGACGTGAAACAGGGTGGAGCCGTCTGCCCTCAGATATAAGGCGGTCGACCCGCCCTTTTTATTAAGGAGGAGAACTATGTTTATCGGAGTACCGAAAGAGATCATGCATGACGAGGACCGCGTCGCGGCGACGCCGGAAACCGTCAAAAAGTACGTTGCTGCCGGCCACACCGTTTTCGTGGAGCACAACGCAGGCAAAGGCATCCTTGCGAGCGACGAAGCATACGCCGCGGCAGGCGCGACCGTCCTTCAGACCGCACAGGAAGTCTATGACCGGTCCGAACTGATCCTGAAGGTCAAAGAGCCTCTGTTCAACGAAGACACGCAGAAGCACGAGATCGACATGATGCATGAAGGCCAGTACCTCATCACCTTCATCCACCCGGCCTCTCCGATCAACCATGAGATGGTCCGGAAAATGGCTGCCAAAGGCATCATCAGCATGGCCATTGAAGGCGTTCCGCGTATTTCCCGCGCGCAGTCCATGGACGCACTGTCCTCGATGTCGACCGTTGCAGGTTACAAGGGCACGCTGATGGCCGCTGCCGACCTGAACCGTTTCATCCCGGCCATCCCGACCGCTGCCACTGTGATCCGCCCCTGTAAGGGCCTTGTCATCGGCGTCGGTGTTGCCGGCCTCCGCGCGCTGACGACCATGAAGGGCCTCGGCGCAGTCACCTATGCCTGCGACATTCGTCCGATGGCCTGTGAGACCGCGCTTTCCGTCGGTGCGAAGGGCGTTGTCGAGACGGGCGTGGATCCCGCGCTTGCGATCGGCCAGGGCGGCTATGCCAAGTCCCTGCCGAAGGACGTTCTCGAAGCAGAGCGCGCGAAGATCGCAGAGATCCTTCCGCAGATGGACATCGTGTTCCTGTCCGCGCTTGTTCCGGGCGAACTTGCCCCGGTCCTCATCACGGAGGAAATGGTCAAGACGATGAAGCCCGGCGCTGTCATCGTTGACATCGCGATCGACCAGGGCGGCAACTGCGAGATCACCGAGCCCGGCGTGCAGTGCGTGAAGTACGGCGTCACGATCGAGGGCATCAAGAACATCCCCGGCCGTCTGGCGGTCTCCTCTTCTGCGATGTACGCGTCCAACATGTATGAACTCGTCAAATATCTGACGAAGGACGGCAAACTGAATCTCGACGAGTCTGACGACATCGTTGCGGGCATGATGACGACCAAGGGCGGCAAAGTCGTTCACAAGGGTGCTCTCGCGGCGATGGAGCTCGTGAAATGAGTCCCTGGATCCTCGTCCTTCTGTTCATCGTCTCCGCGGTGGTCGGATATTTCATCATCAGGAATATCCCGGCGCTTCTCCATACGCCGTTAATGTCCGGAATGAACGCCCTGTCCGGCATCACCATCCTCGGAGCGATCATTGACGCGACCATGGCCCAGACCACTCTGGGCCGGATCGCGGCGGTGCTGGCGTGCTTTTTGGCCGCGGTCAACGTGGCTGGCGGCTTCGCGCTGACACACAAGATGCTTCTGATGTTCGCGGGCAAGAAACACGACAAGGCAGAGGAGGGCACAGATCATGAATGAAGGTCTTCAGGTCCTCTATTATGTCCTTTCGGGCGTCGCAGTCCTTCTGGTCCTTCTGGGCCTCATCCTGCAGAGCAAAGTGAAGTCTGCCCTTCTGGGCAACCTGCTTGCGCTCGGCGCGACGGTGCTTGCGATCGTGCTCGTCATCATTTGCTATTACAAGGCGGGAACGCTTCTTCCGGTGTACATCGCACTCGGCCTTGGCGCGCTCGTCGGTATCATCTGGGCTGTCAAGGCGAAGATGATCGCGATGCCCCAGACGGTCGCTCTCTTAAACGGCCTCGGCGGCGCGGCATCGGCCTTCGTTGCGGCTGCAGCGCTTATCCAGGCCTCGAAGTCGGCTGAGACCGCCGGTTTCACATTTGAAAATGTGACCTCGGGTCTTGCGATCGTCATCGGCGGCGTCACGCTCACCGGCTCCCTCATCGCGGCCGGCAAGCTCGCCCGTATCCTGAAGCCCGCGCCGAAGCGGCTTCCGGGCCATACGGCGATCACGCTTGTCATGGCGCTTCTGATGGTCGCCTGCCTGGTGCTCGGACTTCTCGTCCACCCGGCGTTCTACATTGTGCTCGGCGTTCTCGCGCTCCTCTTCGGCATCCTGTTCGTGATGCGCGTGGGCGGCGCGGACATGCCGATCACGATCTCGCTTCTGAACTCGCTTTCGGGCGTGGCAGGCGGTATCGCGGGCATGGCGGTCGGTGATCCGCTTCTGGTTTGTGTCGGCGGCATCGTCGGCGCGTCCGGCCTTCTCCTCACGCAGAACATGTGCAAGGCCATGAACCGGAAACTGTCCGCGATCCTGACCGGCGCGACCACTGCGGACGGCGCGAAGAAAGCGCCTGAAAAGGCCGTGGAAGCCGTTCCGGCGGAGCCTTTGGAGGAAGCCGCGGAAGAGCCCAAAGAGGCCGTAGAGGCCGTTTCTGAGGCCGCTCCCGAAGCCTTGGAAGAGACTGCCGCCGCCGTCGAGACCGCTCCGGAAGCTCCGGCGCAGTTTACGGAAGAAGAGGCCGCGGAAGTCGTCCGTAATGCGAAGAAGGTCATTCTCGTCGCCGGTTACGGCATGGCGCTCTCGCAGGCCCAGGCAGACGTCGCGCAGCTTGCGCGCGTCTTCACAAAGAACGGCGCTGAAGTCAAATTTGCCATCCATCCGGTCGCGGGCCGTATGCCCGGCCACATGAGCGTGCTTCTGTGCGAAGCGGACGTCGACTACGACGCGCTCTATATGATGGAAGACATCAACCCTGAATTTGCCGATTGCGACATTGCCATCTCGGTAGGCGCAAACGACGTTACCAACCCCGCCGCGAACACGGCGGAAGGCACGCCGATCTACGGCATGCCCGTCCTGAACCTGGGCGACGCGCCCAAGAGGATCATGTGCTGCTTCGACACCAAGCCCGGCTACGCCGGTGTGCCGAATCCGCTCTTCACGGATCCGAACACCCTGTTCCTTGAGGGTGACGCGAAAGACTCCGTACAGAAGATCCTCGGCTGGCTGAAATAAGCTCCAAATCACAAAGTCACATAACGGCTCAGGACGATACTCAATAAACCGAAATAACACGGAATTCTTTGGAGTATCTGCCTGGCGAAGCCGGACGGCAAAGAATACCGGACTGTTGTTTCAAAGCAGTCCGGTATTTGATTTGCGGGCGGGCCCGGATCCTCCGCTCCCGGAAAGGGGGAGCTGTTATGCGACAAATCTTTTCTTATCTCAAGCCTTATAAATGGAAGATCGCGCTGGCCACGCTTCTCATGGCCGTTTCCGCCGGCTGCGATCTTCTGCTTCCCACACTTATGTCAAACGTCCTGGACAAGGGCGTCTACGGGGCCGCGGAAAGCGGCTCTCTGGGGTACATTTTCTCGACCGCGGCCTGGATGCTGGGGCTTTCTTTCCTGAGCCTCGGAACGGTGGCGGCGGGCTATTGGGTGGTCTACCACGTTGTGGCGGGCTATACCAGAAACCTGCGCTCGGCACTGTTCAAGAAAGTCCATACGATGACGCTCTCGGAGGTGGGCCGGATCGGGACCTCCAATCTGGTCACCCGGATGACCCACGACGTCGGTACGCTCAACTGGATCATCTCCTCTCTCTGCGGGAGCATTCTGATCATTCCCCTCATGTTCCTGGGCGGCGTCATTCTCTGCATGCGGAAAAGCATTTCCCTTTCGCTTGTCATTCTTCTGGCGGTTCCGCTCGTCATCGGCGCGGGTATGCTCATGAGCAAAAAAATCGAGCATCTCTGGGACGTCGCGGACGAACAGTGTGACAAACAGAATGACCTGGTGCGCGAGCGTCTTCGCGGCATCCGCGTCATCCGCGCGTTCGACCGGGAGCTTCTGTCCCACGGACGGATCTCTGAGGCCACGCACGTGATGGCTGAGAACTTCATCCGCGCAAATGTGCGTATGGAGATCATCGATCCCGCGGCTGCATTTTTACTGAATGCCGCCGCACTTCTCGTCGTGTATCTGGGAGGGGTCCGGATGGAGGCAGGAAGCTCGCTGACCGCCGGCGACGTCTTCGCCATCATCCAGTACATCGGCATCATTCTGGGGGCGATCATTTCGGTATCCTATGACATCGTCATGCTGCCGCACATCCGCGTGGCGCTCCGAAGGCTCCGGCAGATCACCGAGTCGGAAGGCGTGGAGGACGAAAAGCCCAGGGAAGGCGTCCGTTTCTCCGGCGCGATCGATCTCGATCACGCAAGTTTCACCTATCCGGGAAGCTCTCTGCCTGCGCTTTCCAACGTGGATCTTCACGTTAAAGCGGGTGAATGGGTCTCCATCATCGGCGGCACCGGTTCCGGAAAGTCCACGCTCGCGGAGCTTCTTCTGGCTTTCCGTGAGCCGACCGAAGGCGCGCTTCTCTTCGACGGGCGCGACGCACGGGCGTTCTCGCCCAAGGACATCCGGGAAAATGTGAGCTGCGCGCTGCAGAAATCGATGCTGTACGCGGGTACGATCCGGGAAAACCTTCAGATGGGAAAGCCGGACGCGTCGGATGACGAGCTCTGGGACGCCATGGAGATCGCGCAGGTGGCGGATTTTGTCCGGGGAAAGCCCGAAGGGCTGGATTTCAAGCTGGAGCAGGCCGCGATGAACATTTCCGGCGGCCAGAAGCAGCGGCTGGCGATCACGCGGGCCATCCTGAAGGACGCGCCGATCTACATTTTCGACGATTCCTTCTCGGCGCTGGACTTCCTCACGGAGGCCAAAGTCCGCAAGGCGCTGAACGAGCGGCTCAAAGGCCGCACCCGGATCGTCATCACACAGCGCGTGGTCTCCGCCATGCACTCCGACCGGATCTTCGTCCTTTCGGACGGGCAGCTTGTCGGATGCGGAACGCATGCGGAACTTATCGAGCGCTGTTCCATCTACCGGGAGATCTATCTCTCACAGACGGGAGGTGGTGTCTTATGCAATTAAACGAACAAAGAGAACATACAAAAAAGAAAGAAAAGAAACGGTTCTTCGACGAGACGGGAAAGCGCCTTTTGAAGGAGATCAAACCGCTCCGTAAATGGGTCCTGATCTCCGCCCTCATCTGCCTGGTGCTGATCGGCTGCGCGGTGGCCATTCCGGAGCTTCTGGGCGGCCTCGTGGATCAGCTCTACGGCTGGGCGAAGAATCCGGTGCCGGGACTCGCGAAAAGCCTTCTTCCGGGCATTTTCCTGCTCTTCGGCGTATATGCGCTGGAGGGAATACTGACTTACGTAAAATACTATCTCCTGCAGAGCATCGTGAGCCGCTACTACTGCGCGGGCATGCGCATCCGCCTCTCCGAAAAACTGATGCGCCAGCCGGTGTCCTTTATGGACAAGACTCCGGCGGGCGACGTCATCGACCGCATGATGGACGACGTGGGCGACATGGCCGACAGCATTTTCGGCATCGTGGACATCCTGCTTTCGGGCTTCCTGAAACTTGGGGTCATCGCGGTCATACTTATCGTGACCGACTGGCGTCTCGCGATCCCCGTGGTGCTTCTGTCGCCGCTCTCCATCCTGCTCTCGTCGAAAATGGCGGGGCTGGGAGAAAAGCACTGGGACAACCACTACGAGCTGAGCGGAAAGCTCACCTCGCTCGCGGAGGAAGCATTTACCAACTATCCGACGACCAAGGCGTTCAACCGGGAAGCGGAACTTCTGGCAAAATACGACGAAGTCTCGGAACGCCAGCAGAAAAGCCGCATCGTGGCGAATTTCCTGTCCTCGATCGTGCAGCCTGTCATCGCCTTCGTGAACGCGGCGGCCTACATTGCCGTGGCGGTCCTGGGCGGCTGGCTGATCATCAACAAAGGTCTCCCCATCGGCACGGTCGTTACGGTCATCCTCTTCGCGCGCCAGTTCTCGGGGCCTCTGGAACAGATCGCCTATGGCCTGGGCTACATCCAGCACATCAAGGCCGCTGCGAAGCGTGTCTTCACCATGCTGGACCAGCCGGAAGAGGCGGATCCCGCAGGTGTCGTGGAAGCTGTCACAAAGGGGCAGGTGGAGATCCGCCATGTGGACTTCTCCTACGAAGCGGACAAACCGCTCATACAGGATCTCTCAATGGAAGTGAAGCCCGGCCAGAAGGTGGCCATCGTCGGCCCCACCGGCGCAGGAAAGACCACCATCGTGAATCTTCTCATGCGCTTCTACGACATCCAGTCCGGCCAGATCCTCATCGACGGGCGGGACGTCTCTGAGCTTTCGCGCGCCGAAAACCGCAAGCTCTTTGCCATGGTCCTCCAGGACACCTGGCTCTTTAAGGGAACGGTAGCCGAAAATGTGGCCTACGGACGCCCGGATGCAACGCGGGAAGAGATCGAGCGCGCCTGCGATCTGGCCTACTGCGACCACTTCATCCGCCGTCTCCCGGAGGGCTACGACACCGTGATCTCGGAAGACAGCACCGCGGTCTCCTCCGGTCAGAAGCAGCTTCTGACCATTGCGAGGGCGCTTCTTGCGGACCGGCCGCTTCTCATCCTCGATGAAGCGACCTCCAACGTGGACACCCGCACGGAGCTTCTGATCCAAAAGGCCATGGACCGCCTGATGGGCAACCGCACCTGCTTTGTCATCGCGCACCGCCTTTCCACCATCGTGGACGCGGACAAGATCCTGGTGATCCGCGACGGCCGGATCGTCGAGCAAGGTACGCACCAGTCTCTCCTGGCGGAAAAAGGCTTCTACTACGAACTCTTCCAGAGCCAGTACGCGATCTAAGCCGATATTTCGCCGCAGGAAACCTGTTCCGGCTTTTTTGCATTGCGGCCGGGGGCTGTTTCACAGCCTCCGGCCGTTTTTTATGCGGGCCTTCGGGTTTTGACCGCACAACGGAGCGTTTCGCGGCAATTTTGAGGCGTATTTCCCGCGAATCTTCTTGTTTCGGCCGTACAACGGGGCGTTTCACGGCCATTTCTGCACTGTATTTCCCGATGCCACCATGGAAATTCTCATTTTTAAAAATTCCATGGGCAATTTAGGGAACTCCGACCATGGAAATCGAGATTTCGAGTTTTTCCATGGTGCTTTTCCTGCAATCTGTCCATGGTATTTTTGATTATCAAAATTTCCATGGAGCAATTTCCCGTTTCTGTCCATGGAAAATGATTTAATGGGTTTTTCCATGGTGACAATGGGAATATCTGTCCATGGAAATTAATCTTTTCAAGTTTCCCATGGTTGAAGTCAGGAAATTCCTCCATGGAAAATCTATTTTTCGGTTTTCCCATGGTGCGATTCACAAAAACCATCCATGGAAAAACTGCTTTTGAAACTTTCCATGGGGCAAGCAGGAATAGATGTCCATGGTAATTAGAGTTGTCTTGTTTTCCCATGGTGCATTTGAAGCCCCTGCCCCCTGGAGAAGGCAATTGTCTTGATTTCCCATGGCACATTTCGAACTCCGAACGCAAAGAAAGACGGCGCACCGGAAGTTTTCAGCCGGTGCGCCGTCGAGCATATGTGAAGCCTGATGGATGATGTCCTGCGGTCAGTATCCGATCGCCACGCCGACCATGAGGAAGGCAACGACGAGCACATAGGTGATCACAAAGAGCGGCCAGGATTTTTTGAGCCATTTGAAGTAGGAGAAGCCGATCATGGAAAGGCCGATGAGGAGGACGGGCGAGGTCGGGAAGAGGAGGTTCGTGTAGCCGTCCGCAAAGGTATAGATGAGGACCTGCATTTCCTTGGTGAGCCCGAGGGTGAGGACGCCCAGGATGGACATGACGAAGATCGCCTTGGCGGTCGAGGAGGAAATGAAGAACTCGAGAACGATGACGATGAGGAAGAGAACGAGCGCGAGCGTATAAGGGTTCTTGTCCTGCACAAGACCGTTGATCGTGTGGGTGATCGTCGGCAGCACATGCCCCTCGACGAGAATGTATTTGATGGACGAGGCCATCAGGATGAAGAGGATGGTCGGGAGCGCGCTGAGGACGCCCTTGCCGAAGGACTTCAGCGTGCCCTTGAAATCCCGGCCGGAGGCGACGATGGCGGCAAAAAGCCCGCCCAAAAGGAAGACGCCGATGAGGGCGGGGACGGTGTAGTCCCGGATCGCGTCGATGGCGGAAAATGTGATCAGCACCGCGAGGACGACCGCGAAAAAGATCACATAGGAAAGAAAGATCTTGTGTTCGTTCGGGATATGCTCGTCGCGGAAGATCTCGGAGCGCAGCTCCGCGTCGTGTTCGTAGGTATAGGAGGATAGCGGCTCCTTGGTGATCTTACGCGTATACCAGAAGATCGAAAGCTCCAGAAGCCCGTACATCACGAGGAAGATCAGGATCCGGAACCAGATGTTGATCATCGGATTCACGCCCAGAAGCTGCGACGCAAAAAGCACGGTAAATGGATTCGTGATGGCGCTGGAGAAACCGAAGCCGACGGCCACGATGGAGATCAGGAAGCCTGTAAAAGAGTCGTATCCGAGGGAGACCGTCAGGATGACAATGATCGGGAGAAGCGTCAGCATTTCCTCAAAGAGGCCGAGCATGGCGCCGAAGAGCATGAACAGGAGCGCGACGAGGCTTAAAAGCAGGAAGCGATGGCGGTAAAAACGACGGATGACGCGGTCGACAATGGTCCGTATCCCGTTGTTGTCATTCATGCACTGGAACGTGCCCACAATGACCAGAAGGAAGACGGACAGCATGATGAGGCTCAGGCCGTCGCCCGTCCCGAGGATCAGAAACGGAGCGAGGAGGCCTTTCCAGACGGGAAGGCCGCTCTCATCCGGAAGCGGCACATAACTCTGGTAGTCCGTGACTTCCTTGCCGTCCACGATGACGGTCTGATAGGCACCTTTCGGGAGTACGTAGGTCAGAACGACCGACACCGCCATCAGCACAAAAAGAAGGAACAAAACCGAGACAAAAGACTTCTCGGAAATATTGACCAGCTTGTTGTTTTGCTCCGCTGATTTCTGCCGGCTCATCGCATCATTCTCCTTTCAGCATTTCAAACAGAAGCGCAACGCGTGTGCAGACGGTCCTTTCGCCTTTTTTGGGGTAGAAATAATATAATTCGTTCTCGTAATAGAGCTCAAACTCCTCGTTCGGGGAGTAGGCGATGCCTTCCAGCGCTTCGACCGAGTATTCGAAGTACAGGTCGCTCACGGAGGACTTGAACCAGACCTTCTCGGCGTCCAGGTGGAAAACACCCTTCTCCTTCCGGACTTTTCGGACCTGGTCTTTGAATATCTTCACATCGACCGGGATGTCCAGCGAGATCTCAGACAGTGTTTCCTGCTCGATCGCGCGGATCTTCCGGTAGTATTCATAGATGGTCGGGATGTCTTCATTCAGGAAATGATAATCGCATCCCAGATGGTATTGCTTTCCGCAATGCGTGCAAGTCATCGTATTGCCGCGGGATCTGTTGGAATAAAGCGTACGGCAATGCGGGCACATGTAAAGGATACTCTCCAGCCCCTTGGCCTTTTTCGGGGAGTAGAAGTCCGAGATCCTGTGCTTGAACTCATTGTAGGACAGGTCTTTTCGGATGATGTCCGCAAGCTCCTCGCGGCTCATTTTCTCCAGATCCTCCGGCTGAAGGATGCGCTTGACCTTGGCCTCCGAGACGCCGCGGAGCGTCCCCTTCCGCCACTTCGGCGCCAGAAAATAGTTGTTCCGGATCTCCACCAGGACAACCGGCACCCGGAGTTTCTGCATCAGGCCCGCGATGTTGTCATTGATGTACGACGGGCCGCCGTCCGTGGACAGCCTCGCTTCCGGGAAGATGGCGACGGGTGTGCCGTTTTTGATGGCCTTGAGGATGTTTTTTACGCAGACAAAGTCCGGATAGAACAGTTTCTTCGGGATCTGTCCGGACTTTCTGAGGAGCTTACCAAGGACGGGTATGCGGAAAATGTGTTCGTTGATGACGCCGACCATGCCGTTGCCCGGATCGATCTGATACAAAGACGCGGCGTCCAGCCAGGAATGATGCTCGCTGAGATAAATGTACGGGCGTTCCAGTTCACGGACCGCTTCTCCGCCGATGGTGCGGAACTTCACTTTCAAAGAAAGGATGCCCGCGGCTGCTTTTTTGATGGTCTCCAGAAGGAACTGGGCAATGGAGCCGTCTTTGAGGAAATACTTCTTTAATACGATCACGATCAGCGTGAAAAGAAGCGCGCCGGAGAAAATGATCACGAGGATCAGCGCCCAGATGGGCAGCGATTCCGCAATGAAGGTCTTGATCGCCGTTCCCATCAGGATCGAGGTGCCGATGGACGGCAGCACGCCGGTCGCGCAGGTAAACAGGTACCTTCGGAAGGGCATTTTCTTGCCGGAGCCATAATAGCAGATTGCGCCGAAGGGGATGACCGGCATGATGAACAAAAGGTACATGAAAGCCTGAGCAGACTTGGCTTTCGCAAGCCGCTCCACTTCATGGATCCTATCCTTCTGTTTCAGAGCGCCGCGGTTGAAGCGGAACACATTGACCAGAGAATAGATGATCGAGGAGCCGAGGATGACACCGAGGTCGCACAGAATGATGGCAAGCCACCAGGGGTAGGACATGCCGCTCGTCAGCTGAATGAATTCCGCAGGGATGAAAATGACGACCATCTGGAGCGCTTCGATCAGCGTGACGGTCAAAAAGCCGATGAAGCCCCTGTCCATGAGGAGATCCCTGGCGCCGTCAAAATCTCTGGAAGCCTCCAGTTTGATAAACGGAAAGAACACGTCGCTGAGGAAATAGATCAAAAGCCCCAAAACGACCAATGCCACGCAGAATATGACGATCCGCTCTTTCGGGATCTTTTTTTTGCGCGTTCTTTCCAAATTACTCTCCGTTGGTTTTCTTTACTTCCAGCTCGGCGCAGATCTCATCGTATTTGGCTTCGTCCAGTTTGTAGAACTTCTGGTACAGAATATAGGAGACAAATCCGAAGACCAGCGGAATCAGGACCATGGCCCAGAGAAGTCCCGCGGTCTGTCCCGTCTTGACTTGCGAGATCACGGCATTGATGCCTTCCATACGGGCCTCCGGCGAGATTTCATTGAGCTCTGCCTGCTGCTCATATGAAGAGATCTGGTTTGTCATTTCCGTGACGCTGAAAATCAGATAGGTCAGAGAGGTCAGACCCACCACGATCGCGCTGCCAAGCTTCGTCAGAAGCGGACGCATGGAGGAAATGACCGCCTCTCCGCGCTGTCCGGTCCGAAGCTCGTTGTATTCCACAGTGTTCATGATGGAGATCATCATGATGAGGTAGAACGCGTAGAGACCCAGGTTCACGAACATGAAACCGGCTGTCAGCACGATGAAGCCGGGCGTCGCTGCCGGCATGAGAAGGCCGCCGACGACTTCCAAAACGCTTCCGATGGCTGCGGAGATCATTCCGAAGCTCATCAGCTTCTTGCGGCTGAATTTCTTGGAAAGCATCGGATAGGTCAGCATCAGGATCGCCGTGGCTGCCACGCCGACCATGGAGAAGATCGAGAACAGGCCGCCTTCATATCCATAGCGGAAATAGACAAAATACTGCCCGATGCCGCCAAGCACCAGAGATCCGCCGACCTGCTGGATGAGGAAGATCAGGATCATCCAGCGAAGCTGGTCGTTCGATTTGATGATGCTGAAAATGTCCTTGAAGCGCATTTTCGGCTTGTTTCCGACCTGATCGTCACGCCGTTCCCGGACACCGAACAATGTGAACAGCAAAAAGAGCGGGGCGAGGATCGCGATGACGAGCGCGACGATCCCGTAGGCCTTGCCCGCGGATCCGCCGAGCGCATTGTCGCCGTGGCAGAGGATGGGAATCAGGATGGTCGCGAGGGTCGATCCGATACCCGCGAACAGCACGGCGCGCGAGGTGAATTTGTTTCTGAGGTCCGCATCCGAAGAAAGCGCCGGGACCATTCCCCAGTAGGAAATATCATTCATCGTGTACGTGATCGAGTACGCGAAATAAATGATGCCGAAGGAAATGATGAAGGGCCAGCCCTGCAGATTGTTGTTGAACGCCAGATAAATGACGATCGAGGTCAGAACGACGCCGATGAGAAGCCAGGGCTTGAATTTGCCCCATTTCGTCCGCGTCCGCTCGATGATGTTGCCCATGATCGGATCATTCAGGCCGTCAAAGATCCTGGCGCCGATCATGATGCCCGTGATGGCCAGAAGCTGCGCGTCTGTGAGCTGCTTGGTAAACATGATGTACGTCAGAATGCAGTTCGTGAACAGATAATACATCATGTCCCGGCCGATGGTGCCGAGCGGATAGAATATCAGATTTCTTTTGGTCTGTTTCTGGTCCGGCATGATACCCTCTTTCTCCGGAATTCCCCGGAAAACGGACCGCCCGTCCCAGAAGGACGGGCGTTACTTTGTAATGCTTGGTCCTGTTATTTCAGGGTCTCCAGATAGGCAACGACGTCGCCGACCGTGGAGAACTCCGCCAGTTTCTCATCCGGCACTTCCACGCCGTATTCGTCTTCAATGGCCATGAGAAGCTGTAAAACGTCCAGCGAGTCCGCGCCGAGGTCTTCCTTGATGCGGGAATTCAGCGTCACTTCAACGCCCTCTTTCAGTCTCAGCTGTTTCTCCAGGATCTTTTTGACTTTTTCAAACATGTTCTTTTCCTCTCCTAAATATGCTTCATGAAAGTGATACGAATATATCAGTTAAATCCGTTTTCCGAAAGCCCTGCCTCGATTTTTCCGGAAAGGTCTTTCGTGTGCATCTGATAAGCCTGCTCGATGCACTTTGTGACTGCGGTGGCCTTGGAGGATCCATGGCCCTTCACAACGACTTTCTGCGTGCCCAGAAGCACCGATCCGCCGTAATTCTGATAGTTCAGGAGCTCTTTCTGCTCCATAAGCATCTTGTACATGAACGCTGCGCCGATCTTGTAACGCAAATTCCCCTCGATGAGGGTCTTCACATGCTTCAGAAGCTCCAGCGCCGTGCCCTCGGTGGATTTGATGAGGACGTTTCCGGCAAATCCGTCGCAGACCACGACGTCCGCAGTGCCCGCAAGAAGCGTTCTGGCTTCCATATTGCCTACGAAGTTGATGCCCTTGGTCTCCCGAAGGAGCGGGAAGGCTTCCTTTCGGAGCGCGTCGCCCTTTTCATCCTCGGTGCCGATGTTGAGAAGCGCGACCCGGGGATTTTGGACACCGTAGACATTTTCCATGTACAGGCTTGCCATGATGGCATATTGCTTGAGGTACTCGGGTGTAACGTCCACGTTGGCGCCGGAGTCACAGACACCGACGATTCCGCCCTTCAGTGTCGGAAGGATCGGGCAGAACGTGGGGCGGATGACGCCCGGAACGCGGCCGAGGCGCGTCAATGCCGCCGCGACAAGCGCGCCGGTGGAGCCTGTCGAGACCATCCCGGCGATCTCATCGTCGTCGCGGAGCATGCGGACGGCTTTCATCATGGAGCTTTCCTTCTTGAGCCGGATCGCATCGGTAGGCTTCTCGCCCGGATCGATGACTTCCGGCGCATGCACAATGGAAAGCCGCGCCTTGTCGTATTCTTTGCCGGAGAGCGCTTTTTTGAGCGCTTCTTCGTCGCCTGTCAGAATGAGTTCCAGGTCGGGCATGGCCTTAAGCGCCTGAAGACCGCCGTCCACGTTGGCCTCAGGAGAATGGTCGCCGCCGAAACAGTCCAGAAGGATCTTAACCATTTTCATTTACTTCCTGGAGGCATGGAATGCGATGCCGACGCCGTTCGGGCCCGCATGCGCGCCGGAGGTCGGATTGCAGAAGAAGACCTCGATCTTCGCGTCTTCGCCGATGCGTTCCTTGACCGCCGCGATGAGCTCGTCCACCATATCGCCCGCGTCCGTGTGGCTGATAAGGATGCGGTGCTCTTTCACGTGATCGCCGAGTTCAACGACCTTGTCCGCCAGATGGATGATGGCCTTTCTCCGGCCCTTTTCCTTGCCGCAGGAGACCATTTTGCCTTCCGGAGACATGTAAATGATGGGGCGGATGCCGATGAGCGTGCCCATGACGGCGGAAAGTCCGCTGACGCGGCCGCTCTTATGGAAGAACTTCAGGTCGTCGACCGTGAAGTACATTGCGAAATGATCAACTTCGGTCTTGGCCCATTCCATGATCTCTTCCGCAGTCTTGCCGGCCTTTGCCATGTCGCCGACTTCAAGCGCGATGAGAAGCGAGATCGTGGTGATGCCCTTGGTGTCGATCAGATAGAATTTGCGGTCCGGATATTTGGCCTGAAGCGTTTTGATCGCCTGATTCATGAAATCGAAGGTGTTGCTCATCGCTGCGGAAAAATGTACGTACAGGATGTCCTTGCCTTCTTTGAGGACCGGCTCGAAATAGTCGATGTAATTCTGCTCGGAGATCGCGCTGGTCGAAGGAAGAATGCCTGAACGCAGCGTGTCGTAAAACGTCTTGGCGTCGAACTTGTCGAAGTCTTCATAAGGACGGACTAGCTGTCCTTCGATGGTGTACGGCATGCTGATCAGCTTGTAGCCGTATTCCGCACAGGTTTCCGGCGTCATGTCGCAATCCGAGTCGGTGAATAACTGAAATGCCATTGATGTTCTCCTTTATGGGTTTTCTAAGGGCTCATTCGAGCACCATGATGTAGGGGTAAATGGGCTGCTGGCCGTCGAGGAGGATGATCTCGGTGCCGGGATATTCCGCCTGAAGGCTTTCCGTGAGCGCTTCCGCTCTCTCTTTTGTCGTATCCGCGCCGCGGAGGATCAGCGCGACGTCGTAATTCCCCATCGAGAGTTTCGCGGCCAGGATCTTTGCGGTGCTGTCCGCGTCGCCGTCGTCCACGTAGATCTTCCCGTCGGTGAAACCGATGTAATCTGCCTCGCGGATCTCGACACCGTCCATCGTGGTGTCGCGTGTTGCCTTCGAGACAAATCCTGTCGTGACGCCTTCACAGTTCTCTTTCGCTTCTTCCTCCACTTCTTCGTGCGTCGGAAGCGTGGTGTCCATCATGGAAAGCACCGCGTAGCCCTGTCCGACATCCCGGGTTGGGATGACGTGGATCGGCTTCTTGTCGTAGAGCTTGCCAGCCTGTTCGGCGGTCATGATGATATTTTTGTTGTTCGGAAGCACAAAGATCTCGTCGCAGTTGATGCGGTCAAAGGCCGCAACGAAGCTTTCTGCCGGAGGATTCATGCTCTGTCCGCCAGAGACCACCTCGTCCGCGCCCAGTTCCCGGAACAGTTTCACGATGCCGGGGCCGTTCGCGACCGTCACAAAACCATACTTCTTGTGCTTCACGACTTTGCCGGGCGTACGGCCGGTCAGTTCCGTCTCGTTGTGCTGAAGACTCATGTTTTCGATCTTCAGTTTCAGGAATTCACCGTATTTGCGGACATGGCTCAGGACCTGGCCGGGATCCATGACGTGCACGTGCACTTTGACGACCGTGCCTTCACGGAAGCAGACGACGGAATCGCCCACTTCGTTGAGCCAGTCGGAGAGTTCGGTGACGTCAAATGTATCGAGGTCGACTTTTTTCCGCTGCAGGCGGAGCAGGAACTCCGTGCAATAGCCCCAGGTCAGTTCGGAGTCTTCGGTGAAAGCGTCAAAGTCGATCGCCTCCTGCGCCGCCGCGGGCCTTCCGGATCCCGCCTCGATCTTCTCGCCTTCCAGCGCCTTCTGCATGCCTTCGGCGATATAGACAAATCCTGCGCCGCCGGAGTCCACGACGCCCGCCTCTTTCAGGACCTGAAGAAGCTCCGGCGTCCGTTTCAGCGATTCACGCAGTTCACAGACAAAATGTCCGAAATAGTTTTCAAAAGTCGTGCCTTCTTCGATCCGCCCATTTGCATAATGGACGGCGTCGCGGTAAACGGAAAGGATGGTGCCGTCCACCGGCTTCGAGACTGCGCTGTATGCTTCCTGAATGGCGTCTTCCAGCGCTTTTCCGAAAGTCCGGACGTCCGCCGCGCGGCTGTCGGAAAGGCTCTTCGCAATGCCGGCAAAGATCCTGGACAGGATAACGCCGGAGTTGCCGCGCGCGCCCATGAGCATGCCGTTCGCGATCTTCTTCGAGACGTCTGAAAGGATGTCTTCCTCTGAATCGCCGACCGCATGGTTGCCGCTGTCGATCGTCAGATACATATTGTCGCCGGTATCGCCGTCCGGCACAGGGAATACATTGAGGTCGTTGACTTCTTCGCGGTTCTTGTTCAGATTTGCGGCCCCGTTCCGGACCATTTCCGCGTAGAGCTTTCCGTCCAGCACTAATGTGTTCATCTGCGTTATTTTCCTTTGACTGTATTCTCGGCTGCCATAAAATCAAACAGCCGGTTGACTGTATTGGAGACCCAGCGTGTCGCGCTCTTGGTTTCTGTGAGGAGGGTCTTCCAGTTCCAGTCCTTGCATTTCTGAAGGATCGCCTTCAGTTTTTCTTCGGACAAATGTTCATGTCCGAAGGCCTTGATGCACTGCACAAGAAGCCGTGTCTTTTTCGACATGGCTGAGAAAAACTTGTGGTTGGTGTGGGTAAATGAGATGCGGGTGCCGCCGTAACTGTAATCCTGATACGTTCCCGACGTGATATAGGTCCAGGTGGGCGGGATCTCCGTCTGAAGACCCATGAGGAACAGCGCCGTATCGCCGCTCGGCGCAAGCACCCAGGAATTCTCCCGTGCCAATGCTTCCGCGACGTCATTCGGATTGGGTTCCTTGTGTGCCTCTCCCGGTTTCCAGTACACCGAACGAAGCACGCGTTCCACTGTGCCCTCTTCTTCCAGACGCGTCAGCATTTTCGAGACCGTTTTCGGCTGCGCCACGTCGACGAAATCCGAGATCACCATGACGGTGCCCGGCTCAAAACGTCCGACGGCGGTCTTCAATTGGTTGTACTTGCTGTGCTTCATTTTGCGTCCGGAAAATGACCTTTCTACCTCATTATAAAGGACACAAAAAATGTACAACTTTTTCGACAATGTGTCAATCTATGTATCAATCGCGCTTCTTCGCGGAACTGTTCCGTGGAATTCTTGATTTTCTATTCACCCGCGGTACTTTTTGGGGAATGCTTCCGTAGCAATCCTGATTTTCTGTCAATCCACGGAACCCATCGGGAAATAGTTCCGCGTAATTCTCGCTTTTCATTTATTCCACGGTACTTTCCAAGAAATACTTCCGTGAAGATCCCGCTTTTTTATCAGTCCACGGAACTCCTCTGGAAATAGTTCCGCGTAATTCTCGCTTTTCCCTCAACCCACGGAACTATCCGGAGAATACTTCAGCGCAAATCTCGCTTTTCCCTCAACCCACGGAACTATCCAAGAAATTCTTCCGTAGAAATTCTGACAATCTTTCAACCCACGGAACTATCCGAAAAATTCTTCCGTGCTTTGCAGCGTATTGTGTTAATTTACGGAACGAATTGCGGAAATCAAGCGCCGGAAGCGACAAAAAAGAGCGGAAACCGGTCCGGGGACCGGTTTCCGCTCAAAAGCAGGCTGAATGGATAAGCTTGCTTTAATTCTCCTCGGAAGATTGTTCTTCCTGGTCGGCTTCGGCTCTCTCAAGGAGTCTATTGATGTCGTTCTTCTCGTTCAGTTTCTCCAGGTCCGGTGAAGGCGTTTCTTCAGAAGCGCCTTCGCCCTCTTTCAGGGCTTCTTCGCCTTCCGCGATGATTTCGCCATCACCTGAATCTTCGCCTTCCGCAGGGGCTTCGCCGGAAGCGGCTTCTTCGCCTTCCGCGATGATCTCGCCATCACCTGAATCTTCGCCTTCCGCAGGGGTTTCGCCGGAAGCGGCTTCTTCCCCTTCCGGATTGCCTTCGGCGGATTCTTCCCCTTCCGGATTGCCATCGGCGGACTCTTCCTCGTCCTCGTCTTCCGGTACGGCCGCAAAGCTGGCGACGCGGTTTTCGGTGTCGCGGGCGATCTTGATGACGGTAACGCCGACGGTGGACCGGCCCAGGACCGGGATCGACGAAATATGTGTCCGGAGAATCGTTCCGGAAGTCGTGATGAGAAGCAGTTCTTCTTCAGACGTCACGCTCTCGGTGCCGACAAGATTGCCGGTCTTCTCGGTGATCTTGTAGCCGCGGGAGCCCTGGCCGCCTCTGGTCTGGCAATGGAACTCGTCAAAAGCCGTACGCTTGCCGAAACCATTTTCGGAAATGAAGAGGACGGTGCGTTCGGGTTCGACGATTTCCATGGAGACGAGTTCGTCGCCCTCCTGAAGACGGATGCCGCGAACGCCGACGGTGGCGCGTCCGGAGGTGCGGATGTCCGCCTGCTCGTAGCGGATCGTGAATCCGTTCTTCGTGACCATCAGGACGTCTTCATCCCCTTCGGCTTCTTTGACACGGATCAGTTCGTCGCCTTCCTTCAGCGTGATCGCGATGAGGCCGTTCTTCCGGAGGTTCTTGTACTCCGAAGCCTCCGTGCGCTTCACGGTGCCGTCCTTCGTGGCCATCAGAATGTAACCGTTCTGATTGAGGGCGTTGGAAGTGACGACGGCGGTGACGCGCTCCACCGGCTGCTGGATCGGGATCAGGTTCACGATCGGACGGCCCCTGTTCGTGCGGCCGTATTCGGGGATCTCGTAGACCTTCTTCATATAGACACGGCCGAGGTTCGTGAAGAACAGGATGTTGTCCTTCGTACCGGTCATCTTGAGCTCTGTCGTATAGTCGTCGTCCAGAAGCTCCATACCCTTGATGCCCACGCCGCCGCGGTTCTGCTTTCTGAAACTGTCCAGCGGCATGCGCTTGATGTAGCCCTTTTTGGACATGGCGATGACGCAGTCTTCGTCTGGGATCAGGTCCTCGTCCAGGATCTCGTCTTCCGTGTTCTCGATGGTCGTGCGGCGGTCGTCGCCGTAGCGCTCCGCGATCTGGTCCAGTTCGCTACGGATCACCATGAGAAGCTTGCCTTCGTCCGCGAGAATCTCTCTCCAGGCCGCGATCTTCTGCTCCAGGTCCTTGTATTCGTCCTGAAGTTTCTGGCGGTCCAGACCGGTCAGCGCGCGGAGCCTCATGTTGACGATGGCGTCCGCCTGCTTCTCGGAGAGCTCAAAGCGCTCCATCAGTGCCTTTTTCGCCGCATCGACGGATTCCGCCGCGCGGATCATCCGGACGATCTCGTCGATATGGTCAAATGCGACCAGAAGGCCTTCGATAATGTGCGCGCGGGCTTCCGCCGTCGCGAGGTCGAAACGCGTCCTTCTCGTCACCACTTCCTTCTGATGCCTGATGTAGACGTTCAGCGCATCCAGAATGGACAGAAGCTTCGGCGCGCCGTCCACGAGGGCCAGCATGTTGACGCCGTAGGTCGCCTCCAGATCCGTATGCCTGAGAAGCTGGTTCATGACCACGTTCGGATCCACGTCACGCCTGAGTTCGATGACGATACGCGTGCCTTCGCGGTCGTTGGTCTCGTCACGCACATCTGTCATGCCGTCGACGCGCTTGTCTTTATGAAGCTCGGCGATCTTGCCGATCAGAAGCTTCTTGTTGACAAGGTAAGGGATCTCCGTGACCAAGATACGGTTTTTGCCGTTCTCCATGGGCTCGATCGTAAAATGTGACCGCACCCTGAGACGGCCTCTGCCGGTCCGGTAGGCTTCCGCGATGCCGCTTCTGCCGAGGATCGACGCGCCGGTGGGGAAATCCGGACCTTTTACGATGCTCATGATCTCTTCGAGCGTGGTCTCACGGTTCTCATAGACCTGGTTGTCGATGATCTTGTCCACCGCTGCCGCGATCTCTCTGAGGTTATGCGGCGGAATGTTCGTCGCCATACCGACCGCGATGCCCTGCGCGCCGTTGATGAGAAGGTTCGGCACACGGCCCGGCAGCACGACCGGCTCTTTCTCCGTGGAATCGAAGTTCGGCACGAAATCGACCGTGTCCTTGTTGATGTCCGAGAGGACTTCCATGGAGATCCTGGAAAGCCTGGCCTC
>JAEEGF010398424.1_pt1 | contig 20903 bp, 15 predicted proteins | sample 9134171 | NCBI WGS metagenome assembly JAEEGF01 (sample SAMN16246542, study PRJNA631951) | gut metagenome | biome: gut microbiome; feature: rumen; material: AP-attached | host: Bos | place: Iran: Karaj | collected 2018-10
GGATCTACCCATGTATTTTACCCTGCAAATAAAATCATAATTCTCGAATAAAACAACTGGCAGTTGTATTTATTTATGAGTTTTCATTGACCCGTGTGCCAACGTGCCAACGCAGCATAAGTTAAACTATATCTTTATTCCTGCGGGTTGCATGTCACAATAGCGGTCAAGCCATTGTTGCTTCGCTGGAGTTCTATCATAGTCATATTCACTGACGATGCAACCTTGATGCAGATCATCTGCCACTGCGAGGATGACATCATGCAATTCCAAGTTCTGCTTGAATCGGGCAGGAATGGCATCATAGCCGATGATTGCACCCAGAATATTGCCTGCTACGGCTCCTGTTGAATCACTGTCACCATCGTGATTTACAGAGGCTATCATGCAATCGGCAAAGTTGTCGATATGACGGGATACGGCATAGAGGGCGATGGCTAATGTTTCTTCCGCTACCCAACCTTCACCCAGTAGTCGGATGTTGTCAATGTCCTCAGCATCGTTCTCCGCCAGCAGCAGGGCTTTCTTCAACAGACTACTCAGGTATTGGATATCCTTGGGGAAGACCGCGCCGAAAGGCTTGTCGGCAGGCCACGTCAACTCTGAGGTATGGATATTATCAGGCATCACCATGGTGGGCAACATATCCAAGGCTTCGTCAACCATCTGACGCAATCGTTCTCGCTGGCTGTCAGGCTGCAAGGCCTTGAATCCCGCTTCACCAAGTATGCGATAGATGACATGAGTCATGACCATTGCAGGCATCCATCCCAAAGGATGCTTGTGGGTCAAGCGGGCTATCTCACCACCAGCCATATCAATCATCTCAATACTCATGTTATGACGCTGAGTAGCACAAAGCAGGGGCCAAGGTGCCACACGCATCACCCCACCACAACCCTTGCTGTCGTTCTTGGGCGTACGGCTGTGGATGATATCCTCAATGGCCGACATACAGGTGTAGCCTGGTGCCCTGCGAGCATATAAGGTGGGGATGGCACTGAGCCAAGTGTGACGAGAATGTTTCTCATGCCGGCTGGCATCCATAATGTCGTGATAGGTTCTGGTCTGGGTATAGTACCAATCCAAGTAGGCCGCAAGCACATAGAAATGGGGCTGACTGCCAATGCCGCGCATATAGTGGCGTGTCAAACCCATGAGCATGCCATTAGCCGTGAAGAGAGTCATTTGCGTATCGTCGCTAATCAATGCAGCCCCTCCTCTCAGTTCGTAATCCGTGATGCCAGGATGACCGTATTTCTGCAGAATCTGGTTGTAACGCATGAACTCTACGGTATAGCCCAATGCATCACCTGCGGCTCCACCAATCAAGGAACCACGCACTAAATCTTTCTTTTCTTGTTCCATCTGTATATTGTTTTTAGTTTTCAGCTACAAAAATACGCTTTATTTGTATCATATCGTGGTACAGGCTTCTAAAAAATTTGTTTTTTATGTGCATTGCCCGTGTGCCAACGTGCCAATGCGGCATAAGTAATAACCCACATATCGAGAAAATAACTCTCCCACAAGAATTATTCCTACAAAAAGGAGTGGTTTATTCAGAATTTATGTTTACCTTTGCTTTGTTATGTACGATTCTGCTTGTTTTTTTAATTGCAGCACTAAGGCAAGTGATAATCTGACATGACAAAAATCCTTGGCTTTTTGTTGCTCAGGAACTTATAAAGAAAGTAAACTAAAGTGCTGCGGAATATGGTGATATGAGAAACATAACATTATTATTAGCCACATTATTCAAACTGTGTTCATGCACAGGTAAAAAGGAACAGGGAGAACCTAAGATTTCAGTGTTCGCCGTTCATATCAACACCATTGCCCAGCAAGAGAACATCTCATTCGTGGAAGCTGCTGTTAAGGTTAGGCAGATGGGCTATGCAGGAGCTGATGTATATCCTTATCAGGAGGATGTTATCGCTGTGCTCGACAGTCTGGGTTTTGGTCACTCTTGCGCCATTGTGCATATCAATTACCTTGGTGATGAGCACGTTGAGGGCGTTGACGCCAACAGTCCACGAGGTTTCTTCCGAGGCGGATGGGGCGATCTGGAGAATGCTGCCATCAGTTTCACCAAGAGGCATAACTACCCTCACCTGATGCTGGTACCTAATGTGTTGCCAGAGAATGCCACACCCGAAGATGCCGAGACGGTGCGACAGCGTGTGAGTAACTTTGCCAACAAATGCGTGGCTGAGGGAATAGACCTGGTGGTGGAAAGCTTTGACAACGAAGCTTCATTATGCTATGGCACAGAACGACTGCAAGCTCTCCTGGACAGGTCGAAAAGCCTGGGTGTTGCCTTCGACATAGGTAACTTCACCTTCGCCAAGGAAGATCCCGTAGAGGCGTATGAGACGCTGAAGGACAGGGTTCGCCATGTTCACGTCAAAGACCGTGCAAGTTTGGAAGACATGACGCCAGTGCCTGCAGGAACAGGCGTTTCAAAGATTTCAACGGTACTGAAGAAGATGGAAGAAAAGGGCTATGACGGATGGTACACCATTGAAGTGTTCGGCTCCAAGCAAATGCTCACTGATTTAGAGACGGCTTATCGCAATACCTACTCTATCCTCAGGCCTGAATAAGATAGAGTTACCACAAGAAGCTGAGGGCGAAGGAAATGGCTACCATCAGCACTTCGGAAAGTCGGTTGATTCTGACCGACTTTTTCATGTCTGCGGTGGTGAGGTCGCGATCATTGGTGCCGATATAGGGTTTGTCGAAGAGTTCGCCGAAGTAGATGTGAGGACCACCAAAGCGGCAATCGAGGATGGCAGCAAGGGCTGACTCGGGATAGCCGGAGTTGGGACTGGCATGGCAACGTCCATATTTCCTGACGAATGACAAGTGCTTGAGATGACCTGAAGAGATGACCATCAAGAGGGCTGTGAGCCGAGCAGGGAGATAATTGGCTACATCGTCCATCTTTGCCGCAAAGCAACCGAAGCGTAGGTAACGCTCTGAGTGATAGCCTATCATGCTATCGAGGGTGTTGACCATCTTATATGCCATCATACCTGGGACACCCAATAGGAGGTACCAGAACAAGGGGGCAATGACACCATCGCTAAGGTTCTCTGCCAAGGTTTCCAAAGCTGCCTTACGGACTTCCTGGGCAGTGAGCTGTGTGGTATCACGACCTACAATGCGAGCTACTTGTTTTCTGCCATCGTCTAATGAACGGTCGAGGGCGAGAAATACATCACGCACTTCTTTTATCAGTGTGGTGCCAGCTAAGCAGAAGAATATCAGGATGATTTGCAGGGGTATATTGAGCCAAGGGGATAGCATACCGGCAATTTGCAGGATGCCCCAAGTGGCAAAGAAAACCAGCAGCACAAGGCTTATGGCGAGGATGGCGCCTTTCAGCTTTCTATGCTGACCTTTGTTCAAAGTGTGTTCGCCCTGGGATATCAGTTTGCCGAAGAACACCACAGGATGTGGGAGCCAGGCTGGGTCACCCAACAGGCAATCCAATATATAACCTACTATGACTTGTATCGCTTTCATAGAATCATCCATTCTTCTATAGCCTTAACCAATTGGTCGTTCTCATCTGGATCTTGTGCCGCCACACGGAAGAAGCGGGAATCAAGAGCATCGAAGTTGGAGGCATCACGAATCAGGATGCCATGCTCTGCAGCCAACCAATTTTTGAGGGCAGAGGCCTTGCCATATCGCAATTGCACCAGCATGAAATGAGTAGTGGTGTCCCAAACTTGAAGAGCCCCTATCCCATTCAAGTTGTCACGCAGACGTTGAGCCTCACTTAAATAAGCATCCACAGGGGGAATGCCCTGGATGTCGTTAGCCAAGAGATAATGTCCAGCCTCTATCGCCAATGCATTGACCGACCAAGGCATCTTGTGGGTACGCAATTGATGCATCAGGTGGGGTGCACCTGTGACATAACCCAATCGCAAACCTGGTACGCAATAACGCTTCGTGAGGCTATGGAGCAACAACAGATTGTCGAAGTTCAAGGCTTCAGAAGCCGAGAAAACGGGCTGCAATACGAAGTCTTCATAAGACTGATCTATCACAAACAACACTTGAGGATTAGCTTTAACTAATTCTTCCAAATATCTTTTATCCAATAGATTGCCAGTTGGATTATTAGGGTTGCAAAGCCACAGCATACGAGCCTCATCATCCAAGCGATAGTGCTCACGCTCGGAGGGTAACTGATAAAGTGCCTCCACCTGACAACCATTCATCACACAGGCATCGGCATACTCACGAAATGTGGGTTGGAGCACCTGGGCATACATGCCCTGATAGGCATGGGCAATGAGGTAGATGGCCTCTGTAGCGCCATTGGTGACCAGCACGTTCTCCTTGTCTATGTGATGCAACTTCGCCAATGCAGACTCCAAGCTATAAGCCTCGGGCTCTGGATAGGAACCTATCACCTCCATACGCTCACGCAGGTAAGCGTAGAGTCCGCTCAGGTCGGCATGGCTATAGATGTTTGAGCTGAAATTCAGCTTGATGCGATGCCCAAAGCGATAGCTGTCATCTCCGTGTCCTTCAATCATGGCGTAGTAAGTATTTGATATACCTTGTCCATATCAACATGCTGGCGGATATGGGCAGCAAGCTTGTTGTATTGTTCTTCCTTGAACGATTGACCATTGACCATTGACGATTGACAATTGACAATTTTATCTTTCCAAGGCTGCAAGAGGAAATCGATAAAGGGAGGATTGTCGAGGATGCCATGAATGTAAGTACCCATGCACTTGGCATCGACAAAGTAGCCATCAGGGTGACCATCGGTGAAGATATTGAGGGGTGACAAGGGGGCATCCTGCACAGGCTTTGTCTCGCCCATGTGGATTTCATAGCCCTGCATCAAGCCAGCATCTTCAGAGGAAACAGCCAAGTGGAAATGATCTTGACGTGTAACCTTTTCGCCTGTCATCGAGGTGCTTATAGGCAACAAGCCCAAGCCAGGAAGACGTTCGATGGTTCCCTCTACATGGTCAGGGTCGAGCACCTCTACACCCATCATCTGATAGCCACCACAGATACCCAGTATGGTAGCACCCTCACGATGCGCACGGATAATGGCCTGAGCTACCCCATTGCGACGCAATTCGTAGAGGTCGTCGATGGTGCTCTTGCTACCAGGCAAGATAATGATATCAGCCTTCTGGATATCTTCAGTATTATTCGTATAAAAAAGGTGTACACGTGGGTCGCGCTCTAAGACATTGAAATCGGTGAAGTTACTCAGATGACGAAGCAATACCACCGCCACGTTCACCTTGCCCTGCTCAGCTTGCATCGACTTGGTAGCCAATGCTACACTATCCTCCTCGTCGATGTAGATATCTTTATAATAAGGCACCACACCCAAGACAGGCACTTGGCAAAGGTCTTCCAGCATCTTGACACCACTCTCGAAGAGACGTAAATCGCCACGGAACTTGTTGATGATGATGCCCTTGATGAGTTTGCGCTCTTCAGGACGCAGTAAGGCGATGGAGCCATAGACGCTGGCAAACACCCCACCCCTGTCGATGTCGCCCACTAAAACCACATCGGCACCAGCATGCATCGCCATAGGGAGATTCACTAAGTCAGAGTCACGCAGGTTGATCTCGGAGATGCTCCCAGCTCCCTCCATTACGATGGGGTTATATCGTGATGCCAATCGGTCATAAGCCTCGCATACGGCTTGCCGGAGTTCCTCACGCCCTTCCTTGCGGAAATAGTCGTAGGCATGACGGTTGCCAATGGGTTTGCCATTAAGCACCACCTGAGACGTATGGTCACTTTGGGGTTTCAGGAGCAAGGGGTTCATGTCTGTATGACAAGGGATGCCTGCAGCTTCGGCCTGTACGGCTTGTGCCCTGCCAATCTCAAAGCCATCGGGAGTGGCAAACGAGTTAAGTGCCATATTCTGAGCCTTGAAGGGGGCAGGTTGGTAGCCGTCTTGCTTGAAGATACGACAGAAGCCAGCGGCGATGATGCTCTTGCCTACATCGCTGCCTGTTCCTGCAAACATTATGGGATGTAATAGCCGTTTCATGGCGGCAAAGATAGTATATGGATAGAAAATACGCAAATTTTTTTAACAATCGTTTGTCGATTCAATCAAAATAACTACCTTTGCAATCGGAATTGGCAACCAGTCGTTATCATGCGTCTGGTGCAAGGGAATCAGGTGAAAGACCTGAGCTGTTCCTGCAGCTGTAACCCTCAGAATGAGGTCTGCATCTACAAGTGCCACTGTTGCCTTGTGCAATGGGAAGGCCCTGCAGACCGAGGGAAGCCAGAATACCTACCTTTTCCAAACAAAAATAGACAAAGCTTCCCAGGAAAGGGGCGATGAATGTCGGTTTTTTTAACTAATTGTATGAGATTCAGACATTTCATAATTACGGCTGGTTTATGCCTGCTCTCTTCGCATCTATATGCCCAGAGTATCCTCGAAAACAAAAGCGAGGCTGATCTGTCATTGATGTTGGAGGAAGTGGTGGTGACAGGTACTGGCACAGAGCATCTTTTGAAGGATGTGCCTGTACAGACCGAGGTCATCAACCAGAAGATGTTGGAGAGCTATGGTGGCAAGAGTTTGCAGGACATGCTCTTGATGCTGACCTCATCCCTGGACTTCAACCAAGATGACATGGGCAGCCAAATGCAGATGAACGGATTGGGTAACAGTTATATCCTAATTTTGATTGATGGTAAGCGCATCCATGGTGATGTGGGTGGACAGAACGATTTAGGCTTGATTGACCCCAATAACATTGAGAAGATTGAGATTGTGAAGGGTGCATCGAGTGCCCTCTATGGCAGCGATGCCATTGCAGGCGTGATTAATGTCATTACCAAGAAACACAACGAAGGTCTGTTGTTGGAGAACACCACCCGTGTGGGCTCGTATGGTGATGTACGTCAGCACAATGGCATTGGCTTCCGCATCGGACGTTTCCAAAGCTATACCAACCTGCAGATGCAACATACAGACGGTTGGCAGAATACAGCTACTGAATATACTACTGGTACTGAAAAACCTGTAACCGACAGTCGAAACAAGACGGTGAACCGCTATACCAACGCACAGGTGGCACAGAAGTTTACGTATGACATTGGCGACAAGTTGCAGCTCTATGCCGAGGGTAGCGCTTACTGGAAGCACATCTATCGCCCTACCAATGGCAGGCATGCTCATTATGATGTAAAAACCTATGACTTGGAGTATCACAATGCTTCTTTGGCAGGTGGTGCCAAGTTCCAGTTGAATGCCACCGACCAGATTACCCTGGATGTGGATTGGAACCGTCATGCCTATTATTATCATTTTACCGATACCACTTTGGTGGATGGCTACCTGTTTGGCAAGTTCACCCATTATTATCCCAAATTCCCTGAGGAGCACGATTTGCAGAGCGACCAGCAACGCACGATGGTGAACCTGAAAGGTGTGTTCGAGTTGCCGTATGAGAACCGACTGAGCGCAGGTTTTGAATGGAGATACGACTGGCTCAATGCCCCCATGCGTGTGGTAGATGAAAAGGTAAGCGATTGGACTGGAGCTATCTACGTGCAGGATGAGTTCAACTTGCTCAATTGGTTGAACATCACAGCTGGCTTGCGATTGAACAAGAATCAGAACTTCGGCATGAAGCTCACACCCAAAATCTCAGCCATGCTGAGCAAGGGCAATTTCCGTTTGAGGGCCACCTGGAGTGAGGGCTTCAAATCCCCTACCCCTAAAGAACTTTACTACCGGTATATTAAGGAGATGAACGGCTCCTATCTCTACTTGGGTAATACAGAGCTGAAGCCTCAAACATCCGACTATTTCTCACTGGGTGCCGAATATTCGTGGAAAGGCTTCTACTTCAATGTGACGGGTTACTACAACACGTTGTACAATATGATAAACCAAGTGACCATTCCGAATTACAACGCTCCAGCAGAGTATCAAGTGGCATACGAGTTGAAGAAGACGCGGCAGTATCAGAATATGGAGGATGCCAAGACCTATGGCGTGGATGTCACGCTTCGCTATGCACACAAGGACTGGGGTGCCGGCATAGGCTACAGCTACTTGGACAATGAGGCACATGTTTATGATACCAACAAAGACATATTGCGCAAGGTGACCATTGACGGTACGGCTCACCATAAAGCCAATGCGTATGTAACGTGGAAACACAAGTTCAGTGATGCCTACAATTTTGGCATAGGTGTGTATGGACGCATGAGTACCAAGCGTTATTACCAAATGGATGGCGATGGCAAGGGCTATCAAATTTGGCGCATGAACACTACTCATGATTTTGGCAAGAGCAAGACGATGACTTATCGCTTAGAGGCAGGTGTGGATAACATCTTCAATTATAAAGACACCACACCTCATGGAAGGCACTTGGGTACCACTACCCCAGGAACAACTATTTATGCCTCGCTCACTATCAAGTTTAGCAAAGGAAAGAAAACAAATAATAAGTTTAACTCTAATTTTAATAACAATGAAGACGATTAAGTATTTTGCAATGGCGATGTTCGCCATGGTGATTGCAGGTGGTTTTACCTCTTGCAAGGATGATGATCCAAAGGAAATCATCAAGGAAGTAATCAAGGAAGTTCCTGTCGAGAAGGAAGTGATCAAGGAAGTTGAGAAAGAAGTGATTAAGGAAGTGGAAGTGGACAATGCCTACAGCCGCTATCTGAAGGCTATCGTTGAGAATGTTAAGGCTCAGAAGAAGAATGACAAGGCTATCCTGCTAGTAGCTTTCGGCTCAACCTGGGAGCAGGCATTCGATGCCTTCGATGAAACTATTGCTGCCTACAAGGCAGAATTTCCTGAATATGATGTATTCTTGAGCTACTCATCTGCTATCTGTATCAACCGTGCAGCTGCTGGTGAGAACACCGATCCTCGCAACTACTACGCTCCTTCTTTCTGGCTTTCAGCTTTCGCAGACAAGGACATTCAGTATGATGAAATCGTTGTTCAGTCTTTGCAGGTTATCCCAGGCGAGGAATACACCCGTGTAATTAACTATATAAAGGACTTTGCCAACAATGCTAACGGTGACCTCGATGACGATTATCTGGCAAGTGTAGAGCTGAAACTGGGTGTGCCATTGCTGCAGGATAAGGAAACAGATGTGCCTGCTGTTGCTACAGAGTTGAATAAGCTTTATGCTGACAAGGCCGCTAAGGATGTGGTTGCATTTATGGGGCATGGTAACCCAGACTCATACGACACATACAAAGCTAATGTTCGATATACCGAGTTAGAGCAGGCTTTGCAAGCCATCAATCCTAACTATTTCGTAGGTACAGTGGATATGATGGAGAACTTTAAGACTCAGGTATATGACCGTATGGTGAAGGCTGGCTTGAACGGTAAAGGCATGAAAGTGTATCTGCACCCATTGATGTCTATCAACGGTGACCATGGCCATAACGATATGGGTGGCGATGATTTGCCAGAAGATGTTGATCCAGACAAATACACGTTTGCTGAACTTCAGGCCATGGCCAACGAGGAAGGTGAAGTGGAAGACACCAGCTGGAAGATGTACTTCGGTGCTGAGGGTTCTGGCTTCACTTGCAACGATGAAACCGTGATTCCTCTGGGTCTGCTCGAGTTGCCAACTATCCGTCAGATTTGGATGAACCACACCATCGATGCTATCGATGGTGAGGCACTGGATTTCTATCACTCTATGTATCCAGAAGAATAAAACAGTTTTTAAGATAAGAATAGTTATTTGATTAAAGTTAGTTGCTTGGATAGATGAAAAAAGCTATCATCACATGTTGTGTGTTCACGGCCAGCCTTGTTTCAGGGTTGGCCGTTGAGCCACAAGATAGTACGACTGTAAGGCGCATGGGACAGAATCCCGATGTGGCCAAAGAATTTGAATTGAACCCTGTGGTGGTGACTGGTACTGGAACGCACCAGCGACTGAAAAATACCACTGCTCCAGTGGCCGTAGTCACTGCTAACGAAATAAAACGTGCCGGCATCACAGATTTCCAACAGGCGATGACGATGATGGTGCCTTCACTATCGTTCAACCCAACTACTATGGGTTCCTACCTGATGATGAACGGTTTGGGCAACAAGTATGTGCTCATTCTTGTCAACGGACACAAACTTATAGGTGATATTTCTAACAACATCGACCTTGGACGTATTGATATGAGTCGCATCAAACGCATCGAGGTACTCAACGGTGCGGCTTCATCTATCTATGGCTCTGACGCCATAGCTGGTGTTATTAACATCATCACCAATGATCCTGAAGACGAAATCACATTTACAAGCAGCAGCAAATACAGTGGCAAAGGACAATATACGCAGGATTTGAATCTGGACATTGCCAAGGGCAAGTTTGGTTCATCTACTGCTTACAGACATACACAGGCCAACAACTGGCAGAACTCACCATATGAGACGGTTACTGCAAAAGATGGCACAGTGAGTTTGCGCGAGACTGTCTATCCTTTGTCATTTGGCTATCATTCCAATTCTATCAACCAGAAATTTACCTTCAAGGCCAACGACCAATTGTCGTTCTATGCCAGTGGTAACTATTACTGGAAACTTACCGACCGTCCTGTAAAGACAAAAGATACCAATGGCGGTTTCAATTACGACCTGCACAACGAGTCTTGGCGATTTGAGGGAGGCGGTCTGTATCGCATCAATAACCGCAACTCTATCAAGTTGGACCTTACGGCAGACGACTATAGTCAAAACCATAAATTCATTACCGATTATCAAGGATATGTACCTGGCGACTATGCAATGAGCAAGCGCCAGAAATATTATAATGCTGAATTGCGAGGCGTCTTCCATTTCACACAGAACAGCAATACGGTATTTGGCTTGAATGCCCGTGAAGACAAACTGAAATCATCTAGTGGTGATGTGGAAGGCGATGCCTATACCCTCTCTGCTTACGCCCAGCACGAATTGAAGTGGAACGCTTTCAAAGCCACAGTGGGCGCCAGATACGACTACCACGAACTGGCAGGTAGTCATTTCAGCCCGAAGGCTACACTGATGTACTCAGTCGGCGGATTCAACTTCCGAGCTACCTATGCACACGGTTTTCTCTCCCCTCAGTTGAATGAACTGTATTACAAATACTATAACGATAATGCAGGCAAGAAGCCCACGATCACCATCGGCAATAAAAACCTGAAGGCAGGCAAGAGTAACTATGTTTCTCTGAATGCAGAATATAGGAATGACCGTTTCAGTATGTCTGTAACAGGCTATCTGAACTATTTGAACGATATGATTACCCGCAAGGCCTACCCTATTACGGATGAGGTGATTAACTGGTCGCGCCAAAACCTGCACCTAACAGAAGAACAAATTGACCGTCTGGAAGACTATAGTTTATATGTAAACTTCGATAGGGCAATTGTGCGTGGCGTACAAGTGGATGCTTCGGCCAACCTATTCCCTGGCTTCATCGTAACGGGTAACTACAGTTATACTTACTCTCGCGGAAAGCTGGATGGTGTATGGCAAAACATTGAACGCAGCATCCGCCATACGGGTACCATAGCTGCTAACTATTCACATAGTTGGGGCTACTATCGTCTAAATATCAACTTGAATGGTCGTTTACAAAGCAAACGTCTCTTCCCAGACGAGGATGATGCTCCTGGCTATGGTATCTGGAATATCAACACGCGTCATACTTTCGACCATATCAAGCATGTACAGATTGAACCAAGTATAGGCATCGATAATATTTTCAACAAAAAGGATTGTCGTCCAAAGGGTATCAACTATGCGTTGCTCTCTCCTGGCAGAATGCTGACAATAGGATTGACGGTTAAATTCAACTAATATGAAAAGAATTTGTGTTTTGACTATGATGTTGTGCATTTGCCTAATGGGATTTGCACAAACTGAGAAGACTGCAATTTTGATGGTACACTTTGGGACAACAGAACCCGAAGGCAGAGCTTTATCACTCGAAACGGTAAATAACGATGTAAAAGCCACCTTCCCTGATATGGAAGTAAGACAGGCTTATGCCTCTGCCATTATCCGCAACATCTGGGGCAAACGCGGTGAGCATTTCTATAGTCCGCAGGAAGCATTGATGCTGTTGCGTGCCGATGGCTACGAACGTGTCTATGTGCAGAGTACTACCTTAATGGAAGGTTACGAGATGACTTATCTCCGTGAGACCATTGCTTCGCTTCAACCGTTCTTCAAAGTACTGAAAGCAGGAAACCCATTACTATATAGCGTTGAGGATTGTCAAAAAGTATTGGATATCTTGTCTCTCGAGGGAGCTGAAAAGAACCAAGCAGTAGTGTTGGTAGGTCACGGTACCACCCACCCTTCTACGGCTGTATATGCAATGTTGCAGACCATGTTGCAGGAGCGTGAGCAAAGCAACTGGTTTGTTTCTACTATCGAGGGCTATCCTACCCAGGAAATGACCCTGAAGAACCTAAAGCGAAATAAGGTAAAGAAAGTGCAACTGCGTCCGTTGTTGCTTACAGCTGGGGATCATGCACGAAACGACATCGCTAAAGAATGGAAAGAGTTGTTTGAGCAACAGGGTTTCGAAGTGGATGTTAAGTTGCAGGGCTTGGGAGAAATCAAAGCCATCAGGGATATTTATATCCAGCACATCAAAGACATGTTGAAGTAATTTTATATATTTGCTGATTCAAGGGATTAACTCCTTTGGCACACGAAACGGTGACAAGCTGTAAACGGAACATTATAAAAAAGGAGACAAACTGATGTGAATAGACGGTATATTTGCTTGCAGTCAAACATCGACTAGTCTATTTTGCAGAGAATAATAACAAGAAAATAATGGTCAACGGAAAGATTATAGTAGCTGGCATAGGTCCTGGCAATGAAGCCGATATAACGGGAGCTGTTCTCAATGCTTTGAGAGAAGCCGATGTGGTAGTGGGCTATAAGTACTATTTCCAGTTTGTGGAGCCTTTTCTCAAAGAAGGAGCACAGTGCATTGATACTGGAATGAAGAAAGAGCGAGAGCGTGCCAAACAGGCATTCGACCTTGCAGAAGAAGGCAATACTGTTGTAGTGATCAGCTCTGGTGATGCAGGAATTTATGGTATGACACCCCTTATCTATGAGATGAAAAAAGAGCGCAATAGTGATATCGAGGTTGTTTCTATTCCAGGCATTAGTGCTTTCCAGAAAGCAGCTTCGCTGTTGGGAGCACCCATAGGTCACGATCTTTGCCTTATTTCTTTGAGTGACTTGATGACACCTTGGGAGAAGATTGAGCGTCGCATTATTGCAGCAGCAGAAGCCGATTTCGTTACGGCTATCTATAATCCCAAAAGCGTGGGACGTTACTGGCAACTCTATCGTTTGCAGGAGTTGTTCCTGAAACATGGAAGAAGTGGTGATACCCCCATTGGTTATGTTCGTCAAGCAGGCAGACCTGAACAAGAGGTAAAGGTCACTACCCTCTCAACTTTCAATCCAGAGGATGTAGATATGTTCACCGTCATTATCATCGGCAACTCACAATCCTACAATTGGCAGAATACAATGATTACCCCTCGAGGCTATTATCGAGAAGTGGTTTCAGAAGGTCAGAAAGTAGGACAAAATATCATGATTGAAAGCTTCCGCACCATCGAGAAAGAACTTTGCAATAAGCAGATGCCCATTGGCAGAAAATGGCCTTTGCTACATGCCATCCATACTACTGCCGATTTTGATATGGAGAACATCCTGTTGGTAGATGACCAAGCTGTGGAAACACTATATGAAGGCGTATCAAACGGACACATCAAGCATATCATTACTGATGTTACAATGGTTGTTAGCGGTATCCGAAAGGGAGCGCTGCAACGCTTGGGTGTAGATGCTAAGTGTTATCTGGATGACCCTCGCGTAAAACAAATGGCTGAGGAGAAAGGCATCACCCGTACACAAGCTGGTATCCGTCTGGCAGTAGAGGATTATCCTAATGATGCTATTTTTGCCTTTGGCAATGCACCAACAGCCTTGATGGAGCTATGCGATTTAATTCGCAAGGGCAAAGCGCATCCAGCTGGCATTATTGCTGCCCCTGTGGGGTTTGTGCACGTAAGGGAATCTAAGCATATGGTGAAACCTTTCAAAGATATCCCCAAACTGATTGTGGAGGGACGCAAGGGAGGTAGTAACCTAGCAGCTACTTTGGTGAACTCTATTCTCTGTTTTAATGATGCAGAGGCTTTATGGCCAGGGAGGGACTTATGAAAAAGTTTGTTGTGATAGGGTTAAGCGATGCACCTGAGCCTTGGTTGGAGCCAGAGGTCCTAAAAGCTATTGCACAAGCCAGAGTGTTTTCAGGCGGCAAGCGACACCACGAAATAGTGAAAGACTTGTTGCCAGAAGACTGCAAGTGGATAGATATCACTGTACCCCTATCCTCTGTCTTTGCTCAATACAAAGATTATTTCAATAATTCGCTTCGCCCTATCTCGACACAACTCAACCAAACAAGCAAACTTGATGGCTCTCACTACTCCGAGAAATCTCAATTATCAATTATCGATTATCAATCGTCAATTGTCGTCTTCGCTTCCGGTGACCCGTTGTTCTTCGGCTTCGCCAACACCATTCTACGAGAGATGCCGGATGCAGAAATCAAATTATTCCCATCATTCAACTCCTTGCAAACATTGGCACATCGCATATTGATGCCCTATCACGATATGCGAATAGTATCGCTTACAGGACGTCCTTGGCATGAGTTCGACAAAGCCCTGATAGAAAGAGCTCCCAAGGTGGGTGTATTGACCGACAACAAAGAACATACACCAGCCAACATTGCACAACGCATGTTGGAGTATGGCTACGACCAATATCAGTTGTGGGTAGGCGAACATCTGGGCAATCCAGAAAAAGAGCGAATTACTCACCTAACCATAGCTGAAGCTGCTCAGCAGACTTTCGCCAATCCAAATTGTCTGATTCTGCAGGCAATCCACACTAAACCAAGGATTTTTGGCATTCCTGATAAACAGTTTGCCATTTTGGAAGGTCGCCCAAAAATGATTACTAAAGCCCCTATCCGACTGCTATCATTGCAAGCCTTGGATTTGTTTCAGAAGCACACATTATGGGACATTGGCTTCTGCACAGGCTCTGTCAGTATCGAAGCTAAGTTGCAGTTCCCCCATCTGGAAGTCGTTTCCTTTGAAGTACGCGAGGAAGGCAAAGACCTAATGAGAGAAAACACCAGACGATTCGGTGCACCTGGCATTACAGCATTGATAGGAGATTTCCTAACACAAGACCTGAGTTCATTGCCCCGTCCGGATGCTGTGTTTATTGGAGGACACAATGGACAGCTCCCCCAAATGTTGGAACGCATCAAGCGTGTTTTGTTGCCTGGAGGTTGTGTGGTATTTAACTCAGTTAGTATCGAAAGTCAGCAAGCATTTAAGGATGCTGCTACTGCTTTAGGCTTTGCTTTGCAACCCTCTATGCGCCTTACCCTCAATGATTATAACCCTATAGAAATCATTAAAGCTATACTATGAGTAAAATAGCCATAATACCTGTTAATGAGGCTGGTGCACAAGTAGCCAATGCCGTCCAACAACAACTGAAAGCACAGATTATCGAACGTGCTGAAGTAGGCAATTGCTGGCATGATTATGATGCTTTCGTGTTTATCGGAGCTATGGGCATTTGTGTGCGTACCATCGCTCCGTATATCAAAAACAAGCATACCGATCCTGCCATTATTTGTATAGATAGTTTAGGCAAACAGGTGATATCCGTTTTGTCTGGTCATGTAGGAGGTGCCAACGAACTGTCATTACAGATTGCTGGCATACTGGGAGCCCAACCCGTGATAACCACTCAGAGCGATAAAGTAGGATTATGGCCACTCGATACCCTTGGCAAGAAATTTGGTTGGCAAACCATCCATGCTACCAACCCAGCCATCTTTGCTTTCGTTAATCAAGAGCCAACAGCTTTGTTGCTCGACATACGAGATGAAGGAACAGCTTATTTGGAAAGCACGTTACCTAAACATGTCACTCAAGTATCTGACATACAAGATATCACAGCTGATAAGTATAAATTGGCAATCATTGTTTCCTACAAGCATTATGAGGCTATCAACGGCGTAGTCATGCTTCAATATATTCCCAAAGTATTGACAATGGGCATCGGTTTGGCACATCAGGCACAACCTGTAGAAGGTATCTTGCAGGAGATGAACAACCAATTAATTGCAGAGAACTTGGAACCGGCTGCCATCAAACAATATGCTACCATTGATGTTAAAGCCGATGAACCCGTTGTTCATCACTTGCAAGTTGCAGAAAAAGAGGTGGTTTTCTTCAAAGCCGATGAGTTGTCGGATGTTGACGTTCCTACCCCTAGCACTATGGTAGCACAACATGTGGGTACACCCAGTGTAAGCGAAGCAGCTGCTATCTTGGCTTCAAATAACGGCAAACTATTACTCGAAAAGCAGAAAGGTACCAACTGGACACTCGCCATCGCTATAGATCGTAGCTATCTGCGTGAAGGACATATTGAGATTGTAGGTGCTGGTCCGGGTGATCCTGATTTAGTGTCTGTTAGAGGCAGGAAGATGTTGGAAAAAGCCGACCTTATCCTATATGCAGGAAGTCTGGTACCCAAGGAATTAACCGAATGTCATAAGCCAGGTGCTACTGTCCTCAGCTCTGCCTCTATGGCATTAGAAGAGCAAGTTAACCTGATGAAAAAATTCTATGACGAAGGCAAGTTTATCGTGCGTTTGCATACAGGCGACCCATGTATCTTTGGTGCTATCCAGGAACAGATGAACTTCTTCGACAAATGGGGCATGAGCTATCATATCACTCCTGGCATCTCATCATTTTTAGCTGCTGCAGCAGAACTACGCTCGCAATTCACTATTCCAGAAAAAGTACAGACTATCATACTCACGCGTGGTGAAGGGCGTACTCCTATGCCAGATAAGGAAAAACTGCATTTGTTGGCACGTAGTCAAAGCACCATGTGCATCTTCTTAAGTGCTGCTATTGTTGACGATGTGCAACGTGAATTATTGATGGAATATCCTGAAGACACACCTGTTGCGGCCTGTTATCACCTTACTTGGAAAGACCAGCGCATCTATCGTGGAGTATTGAAGGATTTGGCTAAAATAGTGAAAGACAACAACCTGACACTGACAACCATGTTGGTAGTTGGCGATGCCATCGACAACCGTCAGGGATTGTCGGAGTTATATAACAAGCAGTTTACACACCTCTTTAGAGAGGGGAAAGAGAATTGAAAATTTCTGGAGCAGCGAGGGCAGAGTCAAGCTTGCTTGATACAACCGACGACAAACCGAGAGCCATAATGCTTGCATTAATGGCCAAGGTGCGAAGGAGGAAGACAATAGTCAATGCCGAGTCGAGACAGAATTGGGCGAAGTTAATAGATAATGGGTAAGGAAAGTAATTAGGAAGAATAAACTAATGATTTTAGTATTTGGAGGAACAACAGAAGGAAGGATTGCCATTAAGAAGCTCGAAGAAGCTGGCACATCCTACTACTACTCAACGCGAGGCGATGAGCAGGAAGTAGTGTTGCAACACGGCATTCGCCTTATAGGCGCTATGGATGCCAAGCAACTCACAGCCTTCTGTCAGGAACACAAGATCCAATTGCTGATTGACGCAGGACATCCTTTTGCCGAAGTGTTGCATCAGACAGTGGCCAATGTAGCGACAACGTTGAACATCCCCGCCATTCGCTTTGAAAGAATCTTTCCTCCGCGAGACCCTGCTATTACCTGGTGTACCGACTATTCCGATGCTGTTGAGAAAATACAGAAACAGGGTGTAAAACGCTTATTGGCATTGACGGGAGTGCAGACCATTGCCAAACTCAAGCCCTTAGTAAATCAGGGCATCGATTGCTATTTCCGCATCTTAAACAGAGCAAGTTCGATTAAAATAGCTGAAGAAAACGGAATAGCTCCTGACCACTTATTATACTACAATGAAAAGATTACTGATCAATGCTGGAATGGGAGTTCGATAACTAATCTTGATGAGCTATCGAGCGAAGCTCAATTTGATGCCATGATTACCAAGGAAAGCGGCATTAGCGGAGGGTTCCTCGAGAAAGTTAAAGCTGCTAAAGCAAGTGGCATGCAGATATTTGCCGTTTGTCGCCCCACCACTCCTCCAGTCTTCCACATTGTCAATGGCGAACACGGTTTGCGTCGTATGGTGGAGAAGCTATTGCCCGATTTCTATCCGTTGCATAGTGGCATCACCACAGGCACCTGTGCTACAGCAGCTGCTGTAGCCTCTCTGTATCAGTTAAATGGAAATTGTCCTCCAAATGTACCAGTGGCCCTTCCCAATGGCGAAACCATCCATGTAGATGTTCATTATGCCGATGGCTATGCTTATGTACTGAAAGATAGTGGTGATGATCCTGATATCACCAAAGGCATTGAAATCAGAGCATCAGTTAGACTGTTGCCCAACGACACCCCTTTAACGCCAGAGGACCAAGCCGATGATGATGGACTTACTCCCCGCATCCTTATCAGAGGTGGTGAGGGTATTGGACGCATCACCCTTCCTGGCTTCAACTATCCTGTTGGCTCTTCGGCTATCAATAAAGTACCTCGCCAAATGATTCGCCAAAATTTGAGATTGTCACTTTCTAAAGTAGTGAGCACCAAAGATGCTCACATCAATTTGACAAAGTTGCAACAGGATGAGCCGAAATCAATGTTTAACGTTGAAGTTTCTGTCCCAGCTGGCACAGGACTCGCCCACAAAACCTTCAACCCCCGTTTGGGCATCGTTGGAGGTATCTCTATTGTAGGAGTATCTGGCATCATCCAACCCTTCAGTATCGAAGGTTTCATCAACTCCATCCGCAAGTGTATGGAAGTAGCTAAAGCCATGGGGTGCAAACACTTGGTACTTCACTCTGGCGCCAAGAGCGAACGCATTTTGCAGAACAATCATCCTGATCTGCCTACTATCGCATTCGTAGAATATGGTAATTACGTGGGCGAGGCCGTTCGTTTAGCCAACGAAATGGGGATGCCTCATATAACCATCGGCATCATGTTGGGTAAGGCCGTCAAGTTAGCTGAGGGACATTTAGATACACATAGTCGTCAAGCTACGATGAACAAGAACTTCATCAAAGAGATGATGCGTGAAGCAAGATGTTCTCAAGAACAGCTACAGCTAACTGACAACCTGAATATGGCACGTGATTTAATCAGTTTGTTGCCCCCTCAGGAACTGGAGGCATTTGTATCAGTAGTACTGCAACGTTGTTATGAACATTGCGCTCCACTCTTCCCTAACGGACAATTAGACATAGAATTTGTAAAAGAAGAAAAATAAATAACTATATGAAAAACTTTATCAAAACACTCGGTTTATGCTTGTTGGCTTGTCTGCTCTGCTGCTGCAAAGGAAAGAAGGCTGAAAATGTATCAGAGGATATGGATAAATCCCCCTTATCCATTATCCATTCTTCATTAAAATACGCCCAAGGTTTCAAAGTACAGCACCTCGACAATGGTATTCGCCTTATCGACATCCAAGACCCACAGGCAGAGGAATCTACTGCATGGCATTTTGCTTTGGTACCCAAAGAATTGAAGTCGTTTGAAGTACCCCAGGAATATGCCATAGTTCGTACCCCCATCGACAAAGCTATCTGCATGACCATGTTACAGTTGGCCGACTTCATTTTGCTCGAGGCATTGGATAATGTTTCAGGCATCACCAGTACCAAGAACCTGTTCAACGAAGACGTCTTGCAGCGAGTGAAAAATAATAAGATATTCACTATTGGCTCTGAGGGCGACTTTGATGCGGAGGTCATCTTGACAGCTAATCCTGATGTTATTTTTATCTCTCCGTTTAAGAGAGGTGGTTATGAAGCCATCAAGCAGACAGGCATCATGTTGGTGCCACACTTGGGCTACAAAGAATTGCATCCACTTGGTCAAGCAGAATGGTTGAAATTCATAGGTTTGTTCATCGGACAAGAAGAACAGGCCAACGCCCTATTTGAGGGTATTTGCGAGCGTTACGACCATATCAAGGAAATGGCATCGAAGGCAGAACACCGTCCTACCGTACTGAGTGGAGAGATGCATGGAGGCAACTGGTATGCGGTGGGGGGCAAGAGTTTCTTGGCACAAATCTTTGCCGATGCAGGAGCTGATTATGTGTTGAAGGATGACCCCAATAGTGGTGGTGTGAACATCGAGTTTGAGAAACTATATGCGATGGCGGCTAATGCCGACTACTGGCGCATCCTCAACAGTTTTCCTGGTGAATTCAGCTATGATGCCCTGAAAGCCAGTGAGCCACGCAATGAATTGTTTAAGTCGTTCAAGAAGCATCAGGTTATCTATTGCAACATGAAACTCAGTCCGTATTACGAGAAAGCACCCGTAGAGCCTGATGTACTGCTCTCCGACCTGGTATATGTATTCCATCCGGAAGTGCTTCCAGCTGATTATCAACCCACCTACTACAAACTATTGCCATGAAGACTACCACCTACCTCATCGGACTCTTTCTATTGATTGTAGCGCTCTTTGCCCTCAATCTGGCTGTGGGCACCATCGAGATTCCACTCAAAAGCGTGTGGCTGATTCTTTGGGGAGATAACACCCAGGAGGAAATCTGGCGCAATATAGTCATGCGTTCTCGTTTGCCACAGGCACTCACCGCTATGGTAGCAGGAGCAGGCTTGGCTGTGAGTGGTGCACAGATGCAAACCGTCTTCCGCAACCCATTAGCTGGTCCGTCGGTATTAGGTGTAAGCAGTGGAGCCACTTTGGGCGTAGGCTTTGTGGTGTTACTCTCTGGTTCAC
>JAEEGF010800562.1_pt1 | contig 20903 bp, 19 predicted proteins | sample 9134171 | NCBI WGS metagenome assembly JAEEGF01 (sample SAMN16246542, study PRJNA631951) | gut metagenome | biome: gut microbiome; feature: rumen; material: AP-attached | host: Bos | place: Iran: Karaj | collected 2018-10
CAGTCCCACAGCCCTGTATACAACTTCAGCGTGTTCGATATGGTACTGATGGGTACCACCAGTCAGGTATCAAACATATCTTCTCCAGGTCCAAAACAGAGGGAACTGGTAATGGCAAGTCTCGAAAGAATGGGCATAACCCATCTATTCAACCGTAGCTACAATTTCATCAGCGGCGGCGAGAGACAGTTAGTGCTCATATCCCGTGCACTAGCTCAGCAGGCAAAGATACTAGTGATGGACGAACCCACTGCCAATCTGGATTACGGAAACCAGATGAGGGTGCTCGATCAGATCAAGTCCCTGTCAAAAGAAGGGTATACGATCATCTTGTCGACACATAATCCCGATCAGTCATATCTGTTTGCAGACAGGATACTGGCGCTCAACGGAGGAAAACTGATTGCAGACGGAACTCCAAAGGATATCATCACGACTGAACTGATAAGAACACTTTATAACGTCGATATCACAGTCGAAAGTCTCCATGATGATAATATCAGGTTCTGTGTCCCCAACAGTCTCATAAAATGATATTTCATTTAAAACTATTTTATTGAAGTGCTTGCAAATATCGTAATACTATTTATAATATATTGATAACAGCTAAAAGCTAAGAAAAGAGGAGAATAATGAAACAAAAACTACTCAGCTTGATCGCAGTCACATGCCTGATCATTTCAGTACTCTGCGGCTGCACCCAGGGCGGAAAGACCTCCACCACCACAACACCTGATAAACCGACTGGAACCTATACTTTTACAGATTCAGTTAATCGAAACGTCGAGATTCCATACGATATCAAAAAATACATCCCATCAGGCCCTGTATCACAGATGATGCTCATTGCCATCGCCCCTGAAAGGATGGCAGCACTTGCAACCAAGCTCGATGATGCACAAAAAGGATTCCTCCCCGACTACCTTTTCGATCTTCCTTATGTCGGCCAGTTGTATGGCAGTGCAGATCTCAATAAGGAAACTCTTGCAGCCTATAATCCCGATCTGATCATCGATCTGGGCGAACCTAAAAAGACCATCGTTGAAGATATGGATAACCTCACCAGTCAGACCGGTGTTCCCGCCATCCACATCACAGCCACCATCAATCGAAACGGCGAAGCATACAGGACCCTTGGCAAGATCCTTGGATGCGAAGAACGAGGCAATGCTATCGCTACATACTGTGATCAAATCGCAGGCAATCTGTTGGATATCACACGCGCTGTAGCCAATAACAAGGTCAGTATTGCATATATCAGCGGTAACGGATCCAACAGTGCAAACGTCATTGCCAAAAATTCATACCACGCAGAAGTGATCGATCTCATGTTCGACAACATAGCTGTCGTCGACAATCCTTCAGGAAAAGGTACCGGCAACACGGTTGATCTTGAACAGCTCTTGCTCTGGGATCCTGAAGCACTCATTATCGGTGATTACGCAACATATGACCTTATCAAATCAGGAAAAGCTGATGCACCTTGGTATGAACTTTCCGCTGTTAAAAACGGAAAATACTACGGCATCCCGACAATCCCTTACAATTGGTTCGGTGTTCCTCCCTCTGTAAACAGATACATCGGTATCGTCTGGATGAGCAACAAATTCTATCCAGAATACAGTTCTTTTGATCTTAAAGCTGAGACAGTTAAATTCTATAAATTGTTCTATAACATCGACCTTACTGATGCACAGTACAATGATCTGATGTCACGATCATAATTCATCATAGTTAATCAAACGGAGGCGGGCCATTAGCCCGCCTCTTGTTTTTCCTTGACGCTGAAGTGTCAAAAATGTATGATAATAAAGTCGCTTTCGGGCGGTTAGCTCAGTTGGTTAGAGCGCAGCGTTGACATCGCTGAGGTCAGAGGTTCGACCCCTCTACCGCCCACCATTTTATCCCACATTCGCATAGCATTAAGACGTATCACGCCTTTACTAAAACTTGTCTTCTTGTAATGCTATATTATTCAGTAGATACATTTCAGGAAAGGAGACGCCATGGAAGAGACTAAGACCCCTTACTCTGTTCAGTTATTTGCATATGGCTTCCTTCCTGTCGGACTGGTATCTATCACTCTTAAACTCTTCAATCTGGTCGATTGGAGCTGGTGGTGGGTCCTGGCACCATTCTGGGTACCAGTAGCTCTTCTCTTAGTGTTCATCCTTCTGCTTGTAGTATTCGGAAGAATCAAGATCATCAAGAAATAAAAAAGCCAGACGCGATGTCTGGCTTTTTTGTTAGCACAGGTTTATATAAACTAGACCTTTTTGAGTGCATCCAGAAGCATGTCGTTATCCTCTGGTGTACCGACGCTGAATCGGATACATCCCTCGAGCCACTTACCGCCGAAACAACGGGTAAGGATACAGTATTCTTCCAGTTCTTTCTGAAGCTGAGGAGCCGGTTTTCCGTTGAGGATACGGCAGAGGATGTAATTGGATTTAGAAGGATAGACCTTCAGCCAGCTGAATTTGGCAAGCTCGACCAACAGTCTGTCACGTTCGTCACAAACTGCTTTGACATTTGCAAGGAGCGTATCGATATTGGCCATGGAAGCCTTGACGGCAGCCAAAGCAGGAACATTGATGTTATACGGATCGCGGATAGCATGAAGTCTGTCTGCAATCTCCTTGGGGAAGATACCAAAACCAACTCGCAGACCGGCAAGACCGGCAAATTTACTGTAAGATCTGAGGACCATAAGGTTCTCATATTTTTTCATCAAAGGAAGAGCAGTGACACCGGTGAATTCATAATATGCTTCATCTGAGACGGTGGGGATACCGAGTTTCAAAACTTCCTCGATGATCTCAAGAGGAGTGACATTGCCGGTGGGATTATTGGGTTCAGCAATAAAGACAAGCTTGGTCTTTGGGGTGATAGCCTTCTTCAGTGCCTCAACATCGATCTCAAAATTCTCATCTCTGGGAACATTGACGATATTGATTCCGTTGACTTCACCAAAGAACTTATACATAGCAAATGACGGAACCAGATTGATCATCTCGCCGTCTCTGTCCACAAAAAGCTTGATGATATAGTCGATAAGCTGTGATGAACCGGCACCGCAGACGATCTGATCGGGATCGCAGCCACAGTATTTGGCTGAAATAGCACGGATCTCAGCCTGAGTAGCATCAGGATAGATGCTCAGTGTATCGATCTTACTGATAGCTTCCATAGCGGATTTGCAAGAACCATATGGATTCTCGTTAGCATCGAGCTTAGCGACATGTCTTCCGCCGAAAGAATCAATACTCTTGCATGCTGAGTAGCCCTGTCGATCCAAAAATTCAGGTCGTACCCAATCGATCAATGGTTTAGTCATCTTTACTTACACCTCAAATGAATTAGATAGAATTTTACTCTTATGAATATCAATCGTAAAATCGCATAAAAAAGGATTAATAGCTATATCTCAGAGACATCGCCGGCCATGATCTCAACGATGCGTCCATCCGGAAGCTCCAGCATGAGATAACCTTCATCAGTAAGACCATTTACAGTGCCCTCATAGGTCTCATTACTAGTGACAATTACTTTTCTTCCGATGGTCCTGACATTATCTTTCCAGAGCGAGATGACCCTATCCGGATCGTCTTCCAGATAGTCTTCAAAGATGTCGAGAAGGTCACCTATCACAAGATTGAGATCAAGCTCACATGCAATGAAATCATTGATGCATGTCGCAGTATCCAACGCAGGAGTGATATTCACATTAAGACCGATACCAACGATAACGATGTCATCCACTTTCTGCATACAAACGCCACTGATCTTCTTCTCATCCAAGAGGACATCGTTAGGCCACTTTATCTCAGGAACGACAGAAGTATACTTTTCGACCACATCGAATACCGCCAGTGCAGAGATAGGAATCAAAGCTTTCTGCTGATCCCCACCACACTTGATCGCCATAGACATATATACATTTCCCTTGGGAGACATCCATGAATGATCGACACGTCCGTGTCCGTTAGTCTGAGCTCCGGCAATTATCACATCCCCATGACTCAGGTCATCGATAGATCTGGCGTAATCCATGGTGGAATCGACAGTATCAAGGATAAAGAAACGGCTCCAGATCGAGTCTTCTCTCAGATGGTTCTTGATACGTTGTTCGTCTATATCGTCCATATAGAAATCATTGTACTACAACTGCACATGAATAATCGAAAATGTTATCATTAGGCTATCTTTTGAGAAGCATAGGACACAGAAGATGGAAAAAACTATTGAAGAGATCAATGAAAAGATCAAAGCCGGAAAGGCTGTCGTAGTCACAGCAGAAGAGATCATCGGCATCGCCAAAGAAAAAGGTCTGAAAGAAACAGCCAAGCATGTCGATGTCGTGACAACAGGGACCTTCGGAACCATGTGCTCTTCAAGCGTTTATTTCAATCTCGGACACGCATCTCCAAGGATCAAACTCGGAGGCGGAAAGGCTACTCTCAACGGAGTTCCCGCTTACTGCGGTTTTGCTGCAGTAGATCTCATGATCGGTGCCAATGCCCTGCCTGATGACGATCCTCGCAACAGGATCCATCCGGGAGAATTCAGATACGGCGGAGGACATGTCATCGAAGATCTCGTAGCCGGAAAAACACTGCATCTTTCCGCACAGGCCTATGGTACAGACTGCTATCCCAGAAAGAGCATCGAGACAGACCTCACCATCGATGACCTTAACGAAGTCGTCCTCTTCAATATGCGAAATGCCTATCAGAATTATAATGTCGCCACTAACTCGACTGATAAAACGATATACACCTATCTCGGCATGCTGAAACCGCATTACGGCAATGCCTGTTATTCCAGCGCAGGGCAGCTTTCACCACTCCTCAACGACCCTTACTATAAGACAATAGGCATCGGCACCCGTATCTTTCTGGGAGGCGGCATCGGATATGTCGCGTGGAACGGCACTCAACACAACCCCTGCGTCCCCAGAAATGAAAAAGGAGTCCCTACCGGTGGAGCCGGAACGCTTGCAGTGATCGGCGATCTTAAACAAATGTCACAGCAGTATCTCAGAGGCGTAAGTGCCCTGGGATACGGTACATCTCTTGCCGTCGGTATCGGCGTCCCCATCCCCATCCTTAACGAAGAGATTCTCGAATATACAACAGTTACAGATGCCGATATCAGCGCAGCAGTGATCGACTACGGCACTAATTATCCCGCCAACCGGCCTGCACCGCCGGTAACGAACGTCACCTATGCAGAGCTTAAGAGCGGCGAGATCACTATCGAAGGAAAAAAGGTCAAAACATCGCCAATGTCCAGTTACGTCAAAGCAAAAGAAGTGGCCGAGACACTTAAATCATGGATCAACGAAGGCAAATTCGAACTGTCGGTACCGAGCGCTCCCCTGCCTGGTGCTGAGTCGGGTATCCAAATGAAAGCATTAAAGGAGCGCAGATAGTATGAACAGCCATCGAATCGTCCTGCATTTCAGTAACGATGTCACCAATCAGCCTATCATTTACACGCTCTGCCAGAAATACAATCTGATATGCAGCATCATCAAAGCTTCCATCGAACCAAATCAGGAAGGGTATGTAGCACTGGAGATATCCGGTGAAGATAAGAACTACGATCAGGCATTGGAGTATCTCAAAGAAATGAAAATCCGTGTCGAGGATTTCAAACGCCGAATCATTAGAAACGAAGAAAAATGTACAGATTGTGGTGCCTGTGTAGGTTTCTGCCCGACCGGAGCTCTGGCAATAGATATCGACACGCGGAAAATAAGCTTCAACGATTCAAAATGCGTTGCCTGCAGTTTATGCACCAGAGCATGCCCGTTCAAGGCAATGCAGACCAATTTTTAGCTCGTCGATGTATACCGAAAGGACATACCGTTCCTGGACCGATAATGACGGCATGCTTTCATATGTTGTCAAAGAGGATGAATCGGATCTTTTCGTGACATCAGAAACGGACTTGAGCGGAGTAATTTCAAAACATCTGATCCAAATTCGCAAAATCCTAACAACATTCATAAATGCCCATCCCGAGTTCCGATCATCGCTTGTACCGCTCGATCTTAAAAGTGATGACGAAACTATCACATTAATGTTAGATTCCGCCCGATCAGCCGATGTAGGGCCTATGGCAGCCGTTGCCGGTGCTGTCAATGAATATATCGGAAGAAGAATTCATGAAGATCTCATCATAGAAAATGGCGGTGATATCTACATACGCGGCAATGGCGAGAAGACCATCGGACTCTTTGCCGGAGACAGATCTCCTTTCTCTCACAAGATCGGACTCAAAGTCCAAGTCAGGAATAAGATGGGGATCTGCACCTCATCAGGAACTGTCGGACATTCACTCAGTTTCGGACACGCCGATGCCGTCACGATCATTTCGCAATCCTGCGCACTGGCAGATGCCATTGCCACATCGATATGCAACATGGTCCAAACCGATGCAGACATAGAAAAAGCCCTTGAACGAGCTATGTCGATCAAGGGCATCGATGCATGTATCATCGCAATCAACGATAAACTCGGCGTTCTGGGTGACGTCGAGATCGTGGACCTGTAATTACTCTGAAGTGCTGCTATCTTTAACGAAATCTATGAATTCCCTGAGGATCCTGGAATTCACTGAATCATCAAGGTAAACACAGTAAAAATCTCTCACGAGATTTAGATCTGAGATCTTGACTGTCTTGATATTGCCACAGGCTCTAGAATCAGCCAGAGCATAACTAGAGACGAAAGCGCTGCCAGAACCGGAGGCAACAGCAGTGATCTGAGATCTGGCACTTCCAAGGGTAATACGATTGTTCATCAAGGCAGGATCGAAACCGGCCTGCTTGATCATCCTCTCAAGGCTCTGTCGGGTGCCGGAAGACACATCACGGGTGATCATCGGTTCGTTTTCGAGCATTGAATAAGTGATGCTGTTCATCTTAGCAAAAGGATGATCAGGGCTGACAATCAACTTGATTCGGTCACTGCCTACTTTGAAATACTTGAGATCTTTGTTCTTAGGCGGAACCGATCCACAGAACCCGATCTCATATGTACCATTGGAAACACCTTCCAGAACTGTTTGAGAATCCATAACCTCGACAGAAGATGTAATTGCCGGATGTTCATTTATAAATTTTCCTAATAATGCAGGAACGATATATTCACCGGGAGTAGAAGAAGAAGCAATAGAGAGTTCACCGACAAGCTCTTCCCTAAGGATCTCCAGGTCCCGCAGGAGCTTCTGGTATTCGATGTCAGCGATCTCAGCATACTTGAGTACACGTTTGCCGGCATCAGTGAGGCTGACCTTACGCGAAGAACGATTGAGCAGGCGTACGTTCAAGGTCTGTTCGATCTTCTGGATCTGGAAGGAGATAGCGGGCTGGGTCATGCCTGATTCTTTGGCGACAGCGGAAAAACTACCCAGTCTGACTAAAGCTAAAAGAGTCTGCATATAATCTAGGTTCATGGCAGTGATCCTATCCAAAAAATTTATTTATAATTTAATTTTATAACAAATCTTTTGCAAGTTTCAAATACTTTTTATAGTTGCAAGTAAATAATTTTATAGATATTTTTGCTCAGACAGGTATGATAGCCGATTTTATCGGCCTCATTTTTGTTTTATAATTTGAGTGCGCTATTTTTGACTGATGGAGAGAGAAGTATGACTAGTGAAGAAGACCTTTTATGCATAAACACCATGAGATTCCTGGCCACTGACGCCATCGATCAAGCGAAATCCGGACATCCCGGAGCTCCTCTCGGCGCATCTCCTATCGCATATACTGTATGGAAGTATTTCCTAAAACATAATCCCAACAATCCTAAGTGGTTCAACCGTGACCGCTTCGTCTTGTCCTGCGGTCACGCTTCAATGCTGCTTTATTCTCTGCTGCACCTGACCGGTTATGACGTTTCATTAGATGACATCAAGAATTTCCGTCAGTGGGGATCTAAGACACCAGGACACCCTGAATACGGTATCACTCCCGGCGTCGAGACCACTACAGGCCCCCTCGGTCAGGGATTTGCGACCGCAGTTGGCATGGCTATCGCTGAAAAACATCTGGCTGCCAGATTCAATCTCAACGGCTACGATATCATCGATCACTATACTTATGTTCTCTGCTCCGACGGCGACTTGATGGAAGGTATCTCATCAGAAGCTGCATCCCTTGCCGGTCACCTCGGACTTGGACATCTCATCTATCTCTATGATTCCAATGATATCTCCATCGAAGGCTCCACCAACATCACCTTCACGGAAGACATCAAAAAACGTTTCGAATCCTGTGATTTCCAGGTCATCGGTCCCATCGACGGCAACGACGTCGAAGCTATCAAAGACGCAATAAAACTGGCACAGAGCGATGAGGCTCATCCCAGCATCATCATCTGCAAGACTGCCATCGGTTTCGGTTCACCCAATAAGCAAGGAAAGGCATCATCTCATGGCGAACCTCTGGGATTGGAAGAGACTATCCTGACCAAGAAAGCACTGGGATGGCCTACCACAGACCGTTTCTTCGTTCCTGAAGAAGCTGCCAAAGCCATGGATGCCAAAGTTATTGGCGCAAAAGCTGAAGCAGCCTGGGAGATGCTCCTCAGGATCTACCGAGCTGAATTCAAAGAGAAGGGTGCCGAACTGGATGCTCTGATCAACGGCGATATCGACCAGTCATATAAAGATGCTCTAGCCGCTATTCCCAACAACGATTGTGCCACACGTGAAGCATCGGGTGCAGCAATCAATGCCGCAGCACCGATCATCAAGGAACTCATGGGTGGCTCCGCTGATCTCGGTCCTTCATGTAAAACTGCTATCAAGAACGAAAAAGACTTCTCGAAAGAGACTCCTGTCGGCAGAAATATCCACTTCGGTATCCGTGAGCATGCCATGGGCGCCATCGCCAACGGCATGGCGCTGCACGGAGGCATCATCCCATTCGTATCCACTTTCATGATGTTCTATGACTATATGCGCTCTTCCGTCAGGTTATCAGCACTGATGGGCCAGCGTGTCATCTACGTCTACACCCACGATTCAATCGGTCTTGGCGAAGATGGTCCTACCCATCAGCCTATCGAACAGCTGATAGGTATGAGATCAGTACCCAATCTGATCGTGATACGACCCTGCGATGCCGCTGAGACCGTATCCGCTTGGAATTATGCCATCAACCGCACCGATGGTCCTACCGCCTTGGTGCTCAGCCGACAAAAGCTCCCTGCACTTTCCCACGATGCCGGCATCGAACTCATCAATAAAGGTGCTTATATCGCTAAAGATTGCGACGGAAATCCAGATGTTCTCATCCTCGCAACCGGCTCAGAGGTTAAGCTCGCCCTTGATGCTCAGGACAAACTGGCAGCAGACGGCATCAAAGCACGCGTCATTTCCATGCCTTCCTGGGAGCTCTTCGAAAAACAGGATGCCGCATATAAAGAAAGCATCCTGCCGAAGGAGATCAAGAAGCGAATCTCCATCGAAGCCGGTTCCACTATCGGATGGGCCAAGTATGTCGGAGATGAAGGCGTTTCCATCGGTATCGATCACTTCGGAGCATCAGCTCCGGCATCTGAACTCTTCAAGCAGTTCGGAATAACCTCCGATGCCGTCATCGAAGCAGCCAAGAAAATGAAATAGGAGTCATTAGCCGAGCGAAGTTGCTCGGCTTTTTTATTATTAAAAAAGGAGCACATCAACCGAATGAAAAATCTCAAAAAGCTGACTATCCTGCACTCGAACGATCTTCACGGTGACTTCCTGGCCGAAAACGTCGACTCGAAATTGGTCGGCGGTGTCTCCATGCTGTCAGGCTATGTCAACAAGGTCCGAGATGAAGAAGAGAACGTGATCTACTGTATTGCCGGCGACATGTTCCGAGGATCCCTCATCGACAGCGAGACCCGCGGTGTCGATACCATCAACATCATGAACATGCTCGCTCCTGACGTAGTCACACTGGGCAACCACGAAGTCGACTACGGTCTTGCACACCTCCTCTTCCTCGAGAAATACGCAGACTTCCCCATCATCAATGCCAACATGTATATCAAGAATTCCAGAAGCCACAAGAGGATCTTTGCCCCATATAAGGTCCTTCGCGTGGGAGGCATGAACGTCCTCTTCATCGGTATCCTTACCGAAGACGTTCTTGCCAGCACCAAGAATGAAGGGCTTATCGGCACATTGGTCAATATCGAAGACGCCGCTGCCGAAGTTTCCAAGATCAATGACGGCTTCAAGAGCATGGACATCGATTTCACAGTCCTTCTGACTCACATCGGTTTCGAACAGGATAAGAAACTGGCCGCAGCTCTGGATCCTGCCTGCGGTGTAGATATCATCATCGGCGGTCACAGCCATACTCTCATCCATGAACCTGCTATCGTCAACGGCATCCCTGTAGTCCAGGCTGCCATCGGTACTGACCAGATCGGCCGCTTCGATATCATGGTCGACATCGACAACAACTGTATCGATTCCTACAAATGGGAGCTCATCCCCATCAACGAGCATACCTGTCCTGTCGATGAAGAGATGAAAGCGATCATCTACGCTCTCCGCGACAAGACTGATGCCAAATATGGCGAAGTCATCACCTCTTTCCCGAGAGTCTATACTCATCCTCGACGAAACATGGAGACCGAACTTGGCGATATCTTTGCAGAAGGCATGCGTGAACAGCTGGGTGTCGACATCGTATTCCTGGCTTCCGGCAGTATCCGAAAACCGACATTGGGCAAATATGTGACTCTCAAAGATTACATGGAGATATTCCCCTTCACAGATCCCATGTATGAATTCAAGATGACCGGCGCCCAGCTCAAAACCGCCATCAAATTCATGTTGCGTGATGAAGCATTCCTCGATGGAGACCATACTGAGTTCTATCAGATATCCCGCGGTTTCTACTGCGAATATGAGATGGCATCTCATTCGATCAAAGAGATCAAGATGAACGGCAAAGACGTTGCCGATGACGACATGTTCACTGTCTCTATGCAGCGCTATCACTTCGTCAGCATCAAAGACTTCCTCGGCGTACCCATGGAAGATATCGAAAAGAACGGCAAGCCACGTATCATTGCCGTCAAATCCCCCAATGTCCTTGAAGAATATTTCCGTGCTCATGCTGTCGTAATCTGGGACGAAGAGAAACGACTCAATATCAAATAATCCCATCTTAAACTAGAAAGAGGATGCGGAGATGTCCGCATCCTCTTTTTTTTCTGAAAAATAGTTGCCCTACTTTGCGTTCCATGAAGACATCGCTGTTTCAGTTAAAGTCTTGAAAGCGGCTGCCTTATCTGCCTGGGCAAAAACTGCAGAACCGACACAGATCTCTTCTGCACCGGCATCGGCAACTTCTTTGACGTTGGCTAGTTTCACACCGCCGTCGATGCCGATAATGATATCGTGACCTTGCGTCTTGAATTCACGCATCTTATCAAGGACCTCAGGAACGAAAGGACGTCCGTAATAACCGGGATATACCGACATAAAAAGGATATAGTCCATCTCAGCTAGGATCTCAGGAGTAAGGACCGAGAGAGGAGTATCGGGATTGATGGCAAGACCTGCTTCGCATCCCAATGCTTTGATCTTCTTCAGCAGCTTTGGTGCATCGTCAACTGCTTCGACATGGATGATGATCCTGCGGCATCCGGCTTTGGCAAGTGCACGGAAATGCTTTTCTGGGTGAACCGTCATCAGATGGGCTTCCCAACCGCAAGCAGGAGCAGTCTTAACGGCATCTTTGACTTTGACTGATTCACTGGGGACGAAGATCTTATCCATGATATCGTACTGCATCCAGGAACAGAACGATTCGGCTTCCTTGACCATCTTCTTCATGGCATCAAGGTCATCACTCAGGATTGCGGGAACGATTCTTCTCATATCATTGAACCTTTCTCAAGGAAGTTGCACCAATATGATACCACCGAAGGATGTGAGTTTGACAGAAAAAAAGACTGTCTAATAGAATAGCTACGTTCAAGGACAGATACACGATGAGTAAGACAAAGAAGAAAAAGGAATTCCCGTTCAAGACACTATTTGTGGTGATCGCCATCATTCTCATCCTCAGCTGGATCCTAATACCAAGCCTGATGGCTGCATTCGAAATCTTCTAGTTCGATTTCTTCCAATTATCGGCAGCATCGATGAGCTGTCTTGCGACTTCCAGTGCACTATCTTTAGTTCCCTGTCCGCCTACCATCAATGCTAATTCCTGCATGCGTTCATCGTCATCAAGTCTCGTCATATGGCTCGTCAGTCTCTCATCCGTAAATGCTTTGCTGACACTGTAATGCGCATCGGCATAACACGCTATCTGAGCAAGATGGGTCACACAGATCACCTGATGATGACGTGAGAGTTCCCACAGTTTCTTTCCCAAAACGTCCCCGGTCCTGCCACCTACGCCGATATCGATCTCATCGAAAATGAGGATGGGAACCTTATCAGACGAAGCAAGCGCAGACTTGATAGCCAGTGTGAATCTGGAGACTTCACCGGTAGATGCGATCTCGGCCAAGGGCTTCATAGGTTCGCCGGGAATAGTCGAGACTAGGAATTCAACGTTATCGATGCCGTTTTCACAGTTATCAGATGAACGCTTGATATCGACACTAAATACCGTATTCGGCATATCGAGGTCTTTGAGTTCCTTCATGACGGCCTTATTCATTTTTTCAGCCGTCTTCTTGCGCTTATCCGAAAGGACTTCTGCGCAATCAAGATATTCTTTCTCTGCGCGCTTGAGATCTTCTTCAAGATTGGTCAGATCGTATTCAGCATTATCAAGAGCTGAAAGTTTTCCTTCAGCCTCTTCAAGATAAGCAAGAGCGTCTTTGATCTCAGGGCCATACTTCTTCTTGATGTTCTTGATTATCGTCAGCCGTTCTTCGATGCTTTCAAGTTCACGAGGATCGAATTCTAATGAATCTCCGTAATCGCTTACTCTGTATGCAATGGATGTGACGTCCTCGGTGATAGATTCCAACTGATCGGCCAAACTCTCGAGAGAACTGTCGAAAGAAGAGATCTTGCGCAGTGCCTTGGCAGCTCTACCCAGTGTCGATTCAGCACTGCCAGTTTCACTCTCTGTAAGATATTCACCTATCTCGTAGACATAGCCCTTTATCTTCTCGGCATTGGCTAAAATGTCCTTGCGCTCACGTAAAGAAGTCTCTTCATCTTCATCCAGATTGGCTGACCTGATCTCTTCCACCTGGAAGGACAGGAGATCACGGTTATTTGCAGCAGAACGCGAAAGAGCTTTAAGTTCTTCTATCTTCGTTCTGATCTCATTCATTGCATGATACTTCTCGGAGACAGACTTTAGGTCAGAAGCAAGATTTCCGTAGTCATCCAGATATCCCAGATGATTGCGTTTGTCATAAAGAGAAAGATGCTGGCTCTGGCCATGAATGTCCACAAGGAGCTCTCGCAGATCCCTCAGCGCGCCGCGCTGGGTGATATCACCATTGATACGGCTGACGGAATGGCCATGACGCTTGATATCACAAGAGAGCAGAAGTGTGTCTTCCTCAACACTAATGCCTTTGTCTTCGAGTAAAGTCCGGATATCGTCTTTGATCTCGCTCTCATCCAAATCGATGAAGGCTTCGATCTTACAGGAATCATCGTTGTAACGGATCTCATTGTCTGTGATACGTCCGTCAAGGAGAGCTTCGAATGCAGACAGGACCATAGACTTACCGGCACCTGTTTCACCGGTAATCACATTGAGCCCCTTCTCAAGCTGCCAATTAAGGCTGTTGATGAGGCCATAAGACCTGACATTAAACTCTGAGAGCATACTGCCAATAATTTTAGATATTTATTAGATACGGTGCAATCATCGTAAATTGAAAATAGGTTTATTCGTTGTTATGATTATTTCCATGTCTGAAAGCAAAGTAAAACAGAGTACATTTCAAAGGTATCTGATGGCAGGAAGAGCCGCCTTCCCTCACACCATCCCCGTGATGGCCGGGTATGTATTTGCCGGTATTTCTTTCGGCCTGCTCATGAACCACGCCCAGATGCCTGCTTGGCTGACCATCGTGATGTGTATCACCATGATCTCAGGTTCCTCCCAGTTCCTGGCCGTCGATCTATTACAGTCTGCCTTCAACCCGCTTTCAACTGTCGTCATCAACCTGATGGTAAACTCTCGCTACTCTTTCTGCGGTCTTACACTTCTCGATCGCTACAAAGGAACAGGCAAGAAGAAACCCTACCTTATCTGGAACATCACTGATGAGACCTTCGTCATCAACCTGACATCCAATCCGCCTGAAGGCATCCATCTCACCGATTACATGTTCATGGTCGCATTCATGGATCATATGTACTGGATCATCGGAGGTTCCATCGGCGCCCTCATCGGTGAACTGATCAAATTCAACATGGACGGCATCGGCTTCGCCATGACAGGCATGTTCACCTGTATCTTCCTGGATCAGTGGGGAATCAATAAGAATCACAAACCAGCTGTCATCGGTGTGATAGTGGCGATCATAAGTCTCTTGATCTTCGGTGCACAGAGCTTCATGCTTCCGGCCATGCTGGTGATCTTGGCCATACTGCTCATATTTGATAAGTATGTGAACGTAAAAGTCGGAGAGGAGGAGCAGAAATGACGCAGAGTCAGATCTATATCACTGCTCTCCTCATCTTCCTGGCTGTGATCATCCCCAGAGCCCTTCCCTTCTTACTTTTCCCGGAGGGCAAGGAACCTCCTAAGTTCATCAAGAAACTGAGCACGACACTGCCCTATGCCGTCATCGGCTCGCTCGTAGTTTACTGCTTCAAAGACGTTTCGGTGACCGACTACCCGCACGGTATTCCGGAACTCATTGCACTGGCGTGTCTCGTCGGCGTGCACATTTGGAGAAAGAACACCCTCATCTCCATGGCCACGGGAACGATAGTCTATATGCTCTTGGTCCAGCTGGTGTTCGTAGCCTAATTGACTACATATCCCTGAGATGAATAAGCGAAGGCTCCGCCCTTGAGCTCCATCACATAGGTATATCCGCTCTTGGCAAGGAACGTAGATACGATGTAGCTGTCGCGTCCGGCAGCACAATAGACCAGGATCGGAGCATTGTAGTTCTTGGGGAACTGGTTCAGTGAACCTTCGATCTGAGTGTACGGGACATAAAGATCAGTACCGGGAAGCTGCATGGTCGGGACAGTATCGACACAGACGACCAGGACGTCCTCGGCAAGAACTGAATTGCACTTTGCCGGAGTAATCTCATAATAAGCGACTCTCTGCGCATCATCTACGAAGACTGGATCCCCGGGATATTCGACATGATCTACGGGGCCTCCGCAGCTGCAGACTAAAACGGCAAGTAAGGCAAAAACAACGCCACTAATCTTTTTCATGAATAAACCACCCCTTTTATTCACTTTTATTCAGTTATCTGAAGGATCTTGATACCTAACAAACTGCCAATAAAGACAGCCAAGCCAAAGATCCAACCATTCAAGCCAAATGATATAACACCGGAGAAGAATGCACCAATATTACAGCCTCCGGCAAGCCCAACTCCATAACCCATGATGACAGATCCGAGAAACACCCTGAGACCTGCTTTGAAAGTCCTGGGATATTTGATCTTAAAGTCACCGGAGAGGAGAGCCACGATAGCGGCTCCCAAGATGATAGCAAGGTTCATGACCAGGCCCCAGGTTATCTCTGTTGCTGACGCAGTAATCTTGCAGGCACCAGGGATAGCCGCAACATCAGGGAAACTGATACCGATAGCATTGCAGATGACTTCAGACCAGCGGTTATATTCACCCGACACACCGATAGGACGCTCAACGATCTTGTATGCAAGTATGCTCAAAACACCGATGGCCACACCACCAGCCGTAACCGGCCAGTGGCCAAGAAGTGCCTTCCATGAGAACTTCTTCTTTTCAGTCTTTTCCGCCGGCTTCACAGCCTGTTGAGCCTTACTGGAGGCTTCAATTATACGGATAACATAATACATAAAAGCCAATACCAGGAGAGTTACAACAATCGTAAGAGGCCAACCGATATAGGCAGGAAGCCAAACCTGCTTGGCATTGACAATGAAGTTATCATACCAGAACTCTCCCTGCAGTTCATAGAAAGAAATACCGACTAAAAGTCCGGCAGTAAGGATGATCACTGAAAGAGATCCTTCTCCTAATCTGCTAAGGCTTCCGACAACACATCCGCCGGCAAGGATAGATCCTATTCCGAAGAGAAGACCGCCAAAAACGATAGTCCAACTCAAAGGATATACATGGGCATTTACAGGAATGGTTCCGAGATCAGGATCAGGTACTTGAAGGAACATCATAAGGGCAAAGCCTACAGATGCAATCATAAGACCGGTGATGACGCCTCGCATGAGACGTCCGTCTTTCATGAGAACAAGGTTACTGACAGCTGACACGAAACAGAATCGGCTTCTCTCGAGAGCAATACCGATCAAAAGCCCCAGGATCATGAAGAGAGCCAGTCTGGGCATATTGCCCTGCAGATAGATGAATTCGACTATTCCCAGTGCAATCAAAATGATTGCGGCAATGATCCTCGGCTGTTTGAGATACTTCAACATATCTTTAATTTTAACACTTATCAATTGAACGCACATTCCTACTTTGTTATACTTACAAAGTGGTATGTCTATACGTAAATAGCCACAGCAATATATAGGGGTTATTCAATGAAAGCAGTAATTTTTGTTGGAGGGTTCGGAACCAGACTCCGACCTTTAACTTGTAATACACCTAAAGCAATGGTTCCCGTCTATGACGAACCATTCATCCATGTGGTCCTGGAAAGATTGAAAGCATATGGTATCACCGATGTCATACTGGCAATCAGCCACCTTTCCAACCAGATTGAAGAACACTTCGGTGACGGATGTGAACATGGCATGCACATCACCTATGTTCATGAGGATGAGAACAACCCTCTGGGCACCGGCGGCGCATTGAAAAATGCCGCAAAATACATCGACGGTACATTCCTCGCCATGAATGGTGATATCGTTTCTAATATCAACATCAACCGCATGCTCAACTACCACAAGTCATACAAGGCAAAGATGACTATTGCACTCCACAAAGTCGATAATCCGTCCCAGTATGGTCTGGTCAAGATCTCATATGACAACAAAGTAGAATCTTTCATCGAGAAACCCAAAGCTGACGAAGTCAATACCGACACAATCAATGCCGGCATCTACATCATGGAACCTGAGATCCTCGATCTGATCCCTGAGGGAGTCAACTGTTCTCTTGAGCACGAAACCTTCCCCAAGATTTTATCCGAAGGGCTGCCATTCTATGCCTATGTAGACGATTCGTACTGGCTGGATATCGGAACACCTGAAAAGTATTTCAAGCTCCTTACCTCATACATGACCGGTGAACTCAGGAACAACATCTTCCATAAGATCACAGACGTAGTCCTTCGAGCCGGATTCGTTTCGGCTGCCACATCGACGCTCAAAGGTCCTGTCTATATGGGTAAGAATGCACTGATCAAAGACAATGTCTTTGTCAGAGGGCCGGTCGTCATCGGCGATAATGTCATCATCGAAGAAGGTGCACGTCTTGAGAACGTTATCCTTTGGGATAATGCTCATATCGGTAAGAATGTAAAACTGAACGTCGTCGTCGGCGCAAATAACATCACCTTTGAAGACGATACTGAAGTAAGCGGAACAGTCATCGGAGACAATGTCGTGATCCGCAAAGGCTGTCCTAAAGTCGTCGACTGTGACATCCAGCCCGATACCGTTGTGGATAATTTGGATAAACTTACTCAGGGCTAGCAGTACTGCGTATTATTAGAGGGGACAGGTGTATACTGCCCCCTTTTTACATACTTAAGAGACTAAGGAAAAAGCTATGTTAGAACGACTTGAACAGATCAACCAAAGATTCATTAATATCGAACATGAACTTGCTGATGAAAAGACCATCTCCGACGTCAAACGACTGCAGGAATTAGGTCAGGAGAGGAGCAATCTCGAAGAGATCGTGACCTTATACCGAAAATACCGCGATACTCAACGCCAGATCGAAGAAGCAGAGGAGATGCTCAAAACTGAAACCGATGATGAGATGCGCAGCATGATCAAGCAGGAACTGGCCGATCTGGAAAAGTCTCTTGATCCCCAGATGACAGCCATGAAGATCGCACTTCTCCCTACCGATCCAAACGATAACCGCAATGTCATCATCGAGATTCGCGCCGGTACCGGCGGCGACGAAGCCGGTCTTTTCGCAGCAGATCTTTTCAGAATGTATTCAAACTATGCCAAGAACCGCCGATGGCAGGTCGAGATTGTCAACAGCAACGAATCAAGCATCGGCAGTATCAAGGAAATCGTATTTGAAGTCACCGGCAAAGGTGCATTCAGCAGATTCAAGTATGAACGAGGCGTGCACCGTGTTCAGCGAGTTCCCGTGACTGAGACCAGCGGACGTATCCACACATCAACCGCTACCGTAGCAGTACTACCTGAAGCCGATGAAGTCGAAGTCGACATCGATCAGAACGACCTTCGTATCGATATCTTCCATTCCGGCGGCGCCGGCGGTCAGAACGTTAACAAAGTCGCAACTGCTGTCCGAATCACTCATAACCCCACCGGACTAGTAGTAGTCTGTCAGGACGAACGCTCACAGCTCAAGAACAAACAGAAAGCCATGGCAGTACTCCGAGCCCGTCTGTACGAAATGGAACTTTCCAAGAAAGAAAATGCCGAAGCATCTGAACGTCGCTCACAGGTCGGCACCGGCGAGCGCGCTGAGAAGATCAGGACCTATAACTATCCTCAGGATCGTGTGACCGATCACAGGACTGGCATAACTGTACACAACCTTCCCAAGATCATGGAAGGTTATATCGACGAACTCATCGATTCAGTTGCCGCCAGCGAACAGGCACGCATGCTCGAAGAAAACGCGCTATGACGCTTTCAGAACTTGCAGGCATCCTGACTGATGAACTCAAAAACAATTCCATAGAGGAAGCTGTTCTTGAGGCGGAGCTTTTGATCAGGAGCGTGCTCAAATTATCCAAGGTCGAATATATTCTTGCTGATAAGAGAGTGCTTACCAACCAAGAAGAACAATCCATAAAGCATGCTCTTTCCCAAAGACTGTCTGGTATCCCGGCTGCATACATAATGGGAGAAAAAGAATTCTTTGGGCGAACATTCAGAATCACCGAAGACGTACTCATTCCCAGGCCGGAGACTGAACTAATGATCGAAGACGCTATGCGCACTCTCCCAAAGGGTTCAAAGACACTAGATATCGGGACCGGCAGCGGCGTGATCGCCATCTCGATGAAACTTGAACGAGATGATCTCACAGTCGATGCAGTCGATATCTCAGAAAAAGCACTCATCATAGCAACGAAAAATGCAAAAAAACTGGGGGCACGGATAAACTTCTTTCAGAGCGATCTGGGAGAAAACATCAAAGAACGCTATGACGGGATACTCGCAAACCTGCCCTATGTCCCTACCAAAGATATCCCGGATAGTCATGAACCACTGCTGGCACTGGACGGAGGAGCAGACGGCCTCGATACGGTCAGACGTCTCATCAACCAATTACCGCAGATGCTGAATCCCGACGGCATGGCATGGCTCGAGATTGCCATCGAACAGTATCCTGTCATCGAAAGATTTGCGAAACAGATATTCCCTTCAGCAGAGATCAAGGCAATCAAGGATCTGGCAGGAATAGACAGATTTATCAGAATAAAGCTGTGATTTCTCCGCAACATCACGAATGGTGATGCTGCGCTTCTGCTTCTTCTTCCAACTCTTCATGAGAGTGATGATGTCCATGTTTCTCATCGATCCAGTAATGATCATGACCATGATCATGAATGATAGTGTGTGAATGTCTATATCCGTCATGCACATGGACAAACGTGTGCTGATGCAAATGGGAATGGTTGCGAACCAAAGTGTCTATAATGGCGAGCACAGCACCTATGATCATAAAAAGAAGAGCAATGAAGAAAGATATCGAGAGATCCTCTTTGAAGATAAAGAAGGCCAGAACTGCACCGATAAAAGGATTGACTGCATAATAAGCGCTGGTCTTTGCCGCTCCCAGGATCCGCTGAGCCCTGACATACATAAAAATGCTGAGCCCATACGATACGAAACCTAACAGCATTGCAAGAGCGATGAATCTAATTTCTGGCAATCCTTCATGACGGATGAAAGCAATGATAAGAGCACCGATGCCGGAAAATACTCCTTTCAACATGACGATCTCATAGGTATCCTTGGATGAGATCTTCCTGGTACAGTTGTTCTCAAAGCCCCAACACACCATGGCCAACAAAACAAATAGTGAACCATAGGAAAGATCGAAACTATCAAAACCTTCAAAGGACAGTACGACACTTGCTAAAGTAATGAAAATGATCGCGATCCACAATCTTTTTGAGATCATCTCTTTAAAAACAAACAATGCAATGACAGATGTCGCCACGATCTCAAAATTCCCCAGGAGCGATGCATTGGATGACGTACCCATATCGATACCGAACATAAGAAAAACAGGCGCAGCAATATCGAGAACGATCATCCCAATCACAAATGGAAGATCTTTTTTAGAAAGATTGTCAGCTGTCTTTTCTGACTTATTCCTAAAGAGCGACATCAATCCTACTCCGATTCCCGCACCGAGATAAAGCAGAGCTGCCATGGCAGAAGGGCCAACATGATCAAGCAAAATCTTGGAAAAAGGCACGCTTACCGAATAAGCGACAGCAGCAAGAAGAGCCAAAACGACAGATCTCAGTTTATTTCTGGAGTCGAATTCTTCACTCATAACCAGTATTATATCTTTTCTAC
>JAEEGF011726699.1_pt1 | contig 20902 bp, 13 predicted proteins | sample 9134171 | NCBI WGS metagenome assembly JAEEGF01 (sample SAMN16246542, study PRJNA631951) | gut metagenome | biome: gut microbiome; feature: rumen; material: AP-attached | host: Bos | place: Iran: Karaj | collected 2018-10
CATCGATAATTAGTAATTAATTACTGCATTTGCAATGTCATGGCGCATGTACTTGTTATCAAAGCTTACCCATTCTACTGCCTTATATGCATTTTCTCTTGCCTCGCGAAGTGTGCCTCCAAGTGCTGAGATTCCAAGTACTCTTCCGCCGTTTGTAAGCACCTTTCCATCCTCTGAGAACTTTGTACCTGCATGGAAGCAGTAATAGCCTTCCTTCCCCTTGAAATTCTCAAGACCTGTAATTTCAAAGCCCTTTTCATACTTTACTGGATATCCGTCTGATGCAAGTACTACACATACGCAGGCCTCTTTCTTGAACTTAAGGTCTACCTGGTCGAGCTTTCCATCGATACATGCTTCAAATACTTCTACGATGTCATTTTCCATTCTTGGAAGTACTACCTGTGTTTCCGGATCACCGAAACGGCAGTTATATTCAAGTACCTTTGGTCCTTCTGGTGTAAGGATAAGTCCTACAAAGAGAACGCCGACAAAGTCACGTCCTTCCTGCTTCATTGCTGCCATGGTCTTCTTATATACATTTTCCATGCAGAAGTCTGCTATTTCATCTGTATAGAATGGACTTGGTGAGAAATTTCCCATTCCGCCTGTATTAAGGCCCTGATCTCCATCCTTTGCTCTCTTATGATCCTGAGCACTTGCCATTGGCTTTATATTTGTTCCATCACAGAAGCAAAGTACTGATACTTCTCTTCCTGTGAGGAATTCTTCGATTACGATTTCATTTCCTGCTGCTCCGAACTTCTTATCTATCATAAGCTCCTTGATGCCATCTTTTGCTTCATCAAAGTTCTGTACGATAAGTACGCCCTTTCCGAGTGCAAGTCCGTCTGCCTTTAATACGATAGGATACTTTGCTCCCTTAAGATACTCGATTGCCTTGTCTGCATCTGTAAAGGTCTCGAAGGCTGCTGTTGGGATGTCATACTTCTTCATGAGCTCCTTTGAGAATGCCTTTGAACCTTCGATGATAGCTGCATTCTTTCTAGGTCCGAATACTCTAAGGCCTCTCTTTTCGAATACATCTACAACACCGCCTACTAATGGATCATCCATTCCTACGATTGTAAGGCCTATGTCATGGCTTTCTGCGAAATCTGCAAGCTTGTCAAATTCCATTGCTGTGATAGGCACACATTCTGCCACTTCACTTATTCCTGCATTTCCTGGTGCGCAGTAGATCTTGTCTGCCTTCTTGCTCTGTGCTACCTTCCATGCTATTGCATGCTCACGTCCACCTGATCCGATTATTAGTATGTTCATCTTTAAGTTCCTTTCGCATTTTATTTCTTTTTTCCTATGCATTTTACTTATAAACTGCATAGCTTTCATTATACTATACTTTTTGATATTTTGCGACACTTTTTTAGCCGAATTTGCGCAGTATTAATTCCATTTTTTACCACAATATAGCTAACTACTACAAAGTAGTTAACTACTGCAAAGTTGTTAACTACTGCAAAGCTTTTTGTCGCACCTTTTATAAATGACCCATGGGCGAAAACCCATTACCTTTAGGTGATGGGATGAAGCCCGGCTCCGGTTATTACAGCTCTACCTTTTCTGAGATAAGAGTCCTTCTTCCTTCTACTCTGACCTTCCCATTTGCTATAAGGTCGATGGCCTTTGGCATGATCTTCCACTCTGCCTGCTCCATTACTCTTCTCTGAAGCACCTCTGCTGTATCGCCATCTTCGATATATACCGCCTTCTGAAGGATGATAGGACCGCTGTCGGTTCCTTCATCTACGAAGTGTACTGTTGCTCCTGTCACCTTGCAGCCTCTTGACAGACACGCTTCATGCACCTTTAAGCCATAGAAGCCATCTCCGCAAAAGGATGGTATGAGTGATGGATGTATGTTTATTATCTTGAGGGCATATGCCTTTACTATTTCCTCTGGTATTACTACAAGGAATCCTGCAAGCACGATAAGATCCGGCTTATAGGAATCTATTGCTTCCTTTAAGGCCTTATTGAATTCTTCCTTATCAGGATGATCCTTTCTTGATACTACAGATGTAGAAATGCCTGCCTTTTTTGCTCTCTCTAGTGCAAAGGCATCTGGCTTATTGCTGATTACTCCTACTATTTCTGTATTTGTAATGGTTCCATCTGCTACCCTGTCTATTATTGCCTGAAGATTTGTTCCGCCTCCAGATACTAATGCTAATAAACGCATTTTTAGTCCCTCCTCGAACTTTTCTTAAACTCAAAATAAAGCCCGCTATTTATTTAACGGGCTTTACCAGCTTTTTTACTATTTGGGGCATGCCCTGCTAATTCTATATTAGCCTATGACATCTACACCCTTTTCTCCGTCCTTAATTTCACCTACGATGTATGCCTTCTCGCCTGCTGCCTCAATTGCCTTGATTGCTGCATCTGCATCTGCTGGATCTACTGCTATTACCATTCCAAGACCCATGTTGAAGGTATTGTACATCATATGCTCCTCGATATTTCCTGTCTTCTGGAGAAGTGGGAAAATTGGAGGAATAGGATAGCTATCCTTCTTTACTTCTGCGCGTACGCCATCTGGAAGCATACGTGGTATATTCTCATAGAAACCGCCGCCAGTAATATGGCTGCAGCCCTTTACCTTAACTCCGGCATCCTTTATGCTCTTTAATGCCTTTACATATATGATAGTTGGAGCGATAAGTGCCTCTCCAAGAGTCTTTCCAAGTTCGTCATAGTAAGTGTCAAGAGACTCTTTTGTCATCTCGAATACGCTTCTTACTAATGAGAAGCCATTGCTATGAACTCCACTTGATGCAATTCCGATAAGAGTATCTCCTGCCTTAATATTTTCTCCTGTGATAAGATCCTTACGATCTACTACGCCTACTGCAAATCCAGCAAGATCATATTCATCCTCTTCCATAAGTCCTGGATGCTCTGCTGTCTCGCCGCCTACAAGTGCTGCTCCTGACTGCTTGCAGCCTTCTGCTACGCCCTTTACGATTGTAGCGATCTTTTCCGGGTAGTTCTTGCCACATGCAATGTAGTCAAGGAAGAATAATGGCTCTCCACCTGAACATGCAATGTCATTTACGCACATAGCTACAGCATCGATACCAATAGTGTCATGCTTATCCATTAAGAAAGCAAGCTTTACCTTTGTTCCGCATCCGTCTGTTCCTGAAAGAAGAACTGGATCGTCCATTTCCTTGATCTTTGAGAGATCAAATGCGCCTGCAAATCCACCAATACCGCCTAATACTTCCGGTCTCTTGGTTCCTTCAACATACTTCTTCATGAGCTCTACTGACTTATAACCTGCCTCGATATCAACGCCAGCCTTCTTGTAATCCATCTCATCTGCTGCTACTATAAACATATACAAAAGTGTATATGCAAGATGATTTGCCATAATCTCACGATTTATAGTTACTGCTTCATCGTGTATGCTTTGGTGGTTGCAGGCAACACACTACTCACAAGTTCTTGTACACTCCACAGTCGTAAATTCCCGATTAAGCCATCGGTACATATCCATATTGTCTTGAGCGTGACTTTATATGGATTTCATCTAAATAGTAGACTCTCCTTCCTTAAAATTTTAGTTTTTTTGCTACTTGGTTTTCGTAGACTTACACCATTACTCAAACACAACCATCGGGTTTCTACACCGTAGTTAGCAGGACTATTTCAAACTGCTCTGGTATTTCCTGTGTTTCCAGTGGTTTTAAGTTACCAACTAATACCTTGGATTTTAGGTATCTTTGAGTACATTTGCTCACGTTTGATAATGTTTTTAATTACTTAATATATTATCCTTTAAAAAATAATTTAGCATACCAATAAACATATGCTACTTCATTATTATTTATTCAAGCAATTTTGTCAACACCAAATTAATTTTTTAATAATTAACCTTCAAGTCTTTCAAATACGTTTATAATATCTTTCTCTTCATAAGGCTTGGTTATGAATTCTGCTGCGCCCTCTTTTATGGCTGCTATCATTTTTTCCTTCTGGCCTGCTGCTGTAACCATTACAACGACAGCTGATGGATTTTCCTTACGGATAAGTGAAAGACATTCAAGTCCTGAAAGCTTTGGCATGGTGATATCCATTGTCACGTAGTCTGGATTAAGCTTTTTATACATAAGAAATCCCTCTTCGCCGTCTCCAGCCTCGCCCACAATGTCGTAGCCATGCTGTTCAAGAATGGTGCGAAGTATCTTTCTTGATGTTCTTGAATCATCTACAATTAGTACGCTCCTCATATCATTCCTCCAAATACATTCTTTTTGTTTGTTATATCCTAGGTGTTCTACGTTTTACGTTATGACCTTTATTTTCTATACTTTACGTTTTGACCTTTATTTTCTATACTTTACGTTATGACCTTTATTGTCTATAATTTACGTTCCGCGCCTGGTACTACGGCTTAGTATAGTGATCTTATCAAAGCCTGGTACTACGGCTTAGTATAATGATCTTATCAGATTTTATCACAGACTATAAAATTGAACTTCTTGTTTCTTATACGTATAGGAAGCACACATACAACTCCTGTCACTGTTCCGCTCTCTACAGTGTGCTGTGGCTCAAGGTCGAAGTTTATGTCGCTCTTACTAAGTTTGCTGCAATATAAGCCATTTACGATATTTTCAAACTCTCCTACTGCATCAAGTGAATCTTCATCTACGCATTTAAAGGCTTCCTTTGCGAAATTACTTGCAAGAAGTACGAGGCCGCCATGCACATCTTCATAGGCTGTAACAAATTTTCCGGTTTCTCCGCCAAATTCCTGAACCTCTGCATACTTTAATTCGTAGGAGCTGTATATTTCAGCCTTCTCTACAAATGCATGTCTGTCTGCAATTCTTACGATGGTACGAAGAAGAACTCCTGCAAGGTCTATCATTGGCTGAGGTATATCCTGCATATAGATTGGAAGTATTCTTTCTACTACGCCTTCCTTGATTGCATCTATATCTGCCGTTGAAAGTCCTTCCCTAAGTCTTACCTGCTTCATTATTTCATCTGCTTCTTCGAGCTTTATTATTCCTTCATCAGTAAGGACCTGTAGGAATGTATGATAGCTGCTGCCCTGCATTCTAAGAAGCATGGTTATCTGATCCTCTCTAAGATAGCCAAGATCTACTGCTATGTCACCAAATCTGGCATCTCTGGTCATCTGAAGTCTATTGATTTCATCTGCCTGTGCCTGAGTGATAAGTCCTTCTGATACCGCAATTAAGCCAAGCTTTACTCTTGCTGCATCCTGCTTGTTGAGAAGCTCTCCGAACTGCTCGTTTGTAATTCTTCCCTCTTCAATGAGGTAATTTGCAATACAATACTCTATCATTTCTTCTTCCCTCCGTCTTTATTTTTTTACAATTAACGTACATTCCCGTAATCTCCCATTTTTCAATGCCTTTCGGTGTAGTCTGGATATACTGATAACACTATCAAGACCTAGGGTATTACACTAGTTTTAACATATACATATATTATACACTATAAGTACAAAAAATGCTACTGTTTTTTTATGCTTTTTATATAATTATATTCCTTGCCGGATACCCTTCTAAAAAGGTACTTTTTCCAAATATTGTCTATTTTAAGACATTGTTTTTACCCATACAGTTCCCTACTAAAATATCTGTTCAAATTTAGTTCCCACCAAAGCATCTGGACAAATATGTGCGTCAAGGTCTAGCTAAAATACCTGTTCAAATTTAGTTCCCACCAAAACATCTATTAAAATCCAGTTCCAAACAGAACAAAATACCAGGTTAAAAAACACAAAAAAAAGCACTACGGTTTAATCCATAGTGCCTTTAATTATTACGTTATTTCGTAAATCAACTCAGTTAGTGAATCAGCATTCCGAGAGCTTTTTAATTCTCTTCCTGGCCTTCTGATGCCTTTTCGGCATTTTCAATCATGGTATCGTAGTCCTCCTGAGAAACTACGGTTACCTTGCATACATCGTACTTTCCGTTTGGAAGTATTATGTATACATATGCAACGCCGACTTTCTTTGCTGCAATTCTGCCTGATGTACTGATATGTACTGTCTTGCTGTTTGAGGAGTAATAAGTTACATCCTTAACACAGTTGTATGGTACAAAAATTGATTTGAGTGCCATTCTTCTGCCCTGTATGATTACTACCTCCGGGGTAATAAATCTGACATTCAGAGCTGCTGGCGCTACTTTTACCGAACATCTAAGCTTCTTTGTAAGCTCTTCTCCAGTATAAACTGCTGCCGTGATTGTTGCTTGTCCATTTGCTACACCTGTGACAATGCCTGTTTCGTCTACAGTTGCAACGCTTGTATCTGATGATGTAAAAACAACACTCTGGTCTTCGGAAACATTATAAATAATTAATCCATATGAAGCTCCGATTGCGATGGATTTTGATGTAACATTAATTTTTACATTAACATTTTCATCTTCTTCGCTCTCGGTCCATTCTTCTACTTTATTATCTGCTGCCATTACAGTTTGTGCTGGTAATGATAACACACCAACCGGCAGAAATAATGATAACACAAGAACAATTGCTGCCCAAAGCTGTATGCGACAGAAACGTTCATTTTTGACTTTGCTCATCACTCTGCCCTCCTTGAAAATATAAACGGGTTTTCCGGAAATACTGCCTGTGCCTTGGCGACGCCCCCCAGGTTTTCATACTTCCTTATGTTCCCTTTTCTTTGTCACATCCAGCTAAATTATATTACTTATTTTTGTCAGTATTATGTCAGATAAATGTTAAAAAAAGAACAATTTTAAGCCTTGAAAATATTGAGTTTTCAGTGTATAGTATATTTAGTGGGATATTGTTTTCATTCACTGTTTCTTGATGTAAAACAGGTATTTTTTGTTTACGGTGCATAAAATACAGGGCTGTTTTATTTCAAAGGGCAATGCATTTAATTGCAAATATATATATATTTTAGATTGGAGTTTATTATGGCAAATATTTTAATCGCAGACGATAATTCTGATATCACTGACGTTTTAGCTGCTTATGCCGCTAAGGAGGGCTATACTCCTGTAATAGCCAAAGACGGAGAGGAAGCAATCAGACTTTTCAATTCTTCCTCACCCGAGGTAGTACTGCTTGATGTTATGATGCCTAAGATAGATGGATATGAGGTATGCCGCACAATCAGACGTAACAGCAGCGTACCGGTTATCCTTATTACTGCAAGGGGCGAGGAATTCGAAAAGGTCATGGGGCTTGACATCGGTGCAGATGATTATATTGTCAAGCCTTTCAGTCCAAGTGAGGTAATGGCAAGAGTACGCGCCGTAAAGCGCCGTATCAGCGCTTCTAAGGAACAGGTAAGCGCCAATTCCGGAAAGGTCATTTCCATCGATAATCTTACAATTAATCTGGACGAATATACCCTTTCTATAGGCGGAGAGCCTATTACTCTTACCAAGAAGGAAATCGAGACTATGTGGACCCTTGCTAAGAATCCTAACAAGGTATTTACAAGAGAAAATCTGCTTGATATCCTCTGGGGCTATGATTATTACGGCGATTCACGTACTGTTGATTCTCACATCAAGCGTCTTCGTCAGAAAATCGACGTTATTTCACATCCTGGCTGGTCAATTAAGACCCAGTGGGGAATTGGATACAAATTCGAGGTAAATGATAAATGATAAAAATACGCAAGAAATTCAAGCGTAGACTTTTTATAGAAATATTTACTATATACGGCGGTATCCTTCTCATTTTCACTCTTATGCTGGGATTTGCGCTTACACAATCACTTGTGGTTTCTATAAAAAATCACTATAAAGCACTTATTCAAGATCAGGCATCTGGTATTTCCGACGACCTTTATCCTTACCTTTCTGATTCAACAGTCACTAACTCTGATGTAGAAGCTGTTTTCTCATATATTGATACACTAAGTAAGGCCGGCAATCTCGATGTATGGATAATTGCTAATCCTCATTCCGAGCAGCCTATTGATAGCAGACTTACCAATATTTCTTTTTCAAACCTGGACAGCTCGGGCAGCTATGTTTCGCTGATTCTTGCTGCCTTCAGAGGAAGAAGCACCACTCTGGATTCTTACATAGACATTCACGGTGCTACCATGATGTCTATAGGCGTTCCTATAAAAAATATATATGGCGATGTTTCAGGCTGTCTTTTAATCAGTGCTCCAATGGCCGTTCAGGATAATATTCTTATCACTAACCGTAAGGTCATAACGGTCATTATCATTTTTTCTTTGATTGTTGCCTTTATCATTGCTCTATGGTTCACTAAGAGATTGGTTACTCCTATTTCTGCCATGAGACGAAATGCCATGCTTTTATCTGATGGAAGATATGGCATAAAGAACAATCTTACAAGAGGCGATGAGCTAGGCGACCTTGCTAGAACGCTCGACTTTCTTTCTGATAAGCTTACTGAAAATGAAAGAATCAGAAAGCAGCTCGATCAGACAAGAATTGATTTCTTTGCTAATGTTTCTCATGAGCTCAGAACTCCTATTACTGTAATGCGTGCTTACACTGAGTCTCTTGTAGACGGTGTAATTACCGATCCTGAAAAGGTCACTCAGTACTATGATAAGATGCTTATGGAATGTAAGCATATGGAGCGTCTTGTTGGAGACCTTCTTATTCTGTCTAAGATGCAGAACCCTGAGTTTTCTATTGAAAAAGAACCGGTTTCTGTCAGCTCAATTTTTGATGAAGCTCTTAAGGCTGGTAATGCTATTGGCAATAATAAAAATATTAAAATCGATTTTACAAATAAGACTGATCTCGGAATGGTTATGGGTGATTACGACAGACTGCGCCAGATGTTCATGATTATTTTTGATAACGCAATCAAGTTCTCTCCTGAGGACTCTACGGTCAGCGTCAGTGTTACTCCTTCTACTCAGACGGAGCTTACGCAGGTGTCAAGACCTGACATACAGACTGCTTATTCAAACCATTTTTCAAACGGAGCCATTTCCTTTGGTACGGTGCTCCTTAAGAACGTTAAAAAGGCCATCATGCCTTGGGATACTGAAAATCCTACCTATCCTTACATTTCTATTTCCATTAAGGATAACGGCGTAGGTATTGCTAGAGATGAGCTTCCTGTTATTTTTGATAAATTTTACAAATCCAAGCTCCGCCAGAATGCAAAGGGCTCTGGACTTGGCCTTGCTATTGCAAGACAGATTGTTTTCAAGCATGACGGCGGCATCATTGTCAGAAGTACACAAGGTAAGGGTGCGGAATTCACCTTTGTTATTCCAGCTATCACTCTTGCCGAGCTTGATAAGCTCAACGAATAAAACAAATAAAAGAAGTATAAATTAAAAAAGTTGTTGATTTTTCTTGATTCTTATACTATAATATAATTACATCCTGAGATGTTCGATAAATCTTACGATTTTGAACCTACAAATGACCAATGGGACACCTATATTCTTAAGTGGCTGTCAGGCCGAAGTAGTTCGTAAGCTGCGCTAGTTATCAGCGGAAGGCAAAAATTTATATGCGGTAACCCACCTAGCTTTAGCTAGGACTCAAAATGTAAGATCCGGCACCTTGGTATTTACCCCTGGTGGCTGCAAAGCCGCCAGGTTTTTTTTTTTTCCGGACATATTTATAGCCCGCGGCACTTTTTACTGCCACGGGCTATTTTCATCTTTCAAACTGTTCTTATCTTTCAGACTGTTATTATCTTTCAGACTGTTATTATCTTTCAGACTATTCTTATCTTTCAGAATATTATAATCCTTCGGAATACTCTGTCTTCTGAACTAACATTATCTTTTTGCTTCTTAAACTAAAGTTTTAGCAATTTCCATCAGGCTTTCATGCTCATTTACTAAAGGATCATCTAGTACCCTCTCAAGAAGAGCATTCAGGATTTCTCCTACCTTCTTTCCCTGAACTCCCAGTGACATTATGTCCTTTCCATTTACCTTCAGTTCCTTTATGCTAAGAGCATCCTCAGCTTCCTCTATCTGACCATATACATGCATTATTTCAAAAAGATGCTGATATTTGCCCGGCATGAATACCGGATTTTGAGCCGCAAGATCTGCCTTTTGCACTTCAAAAACAAGCTTTATTATGTCTCTTCCGACCTTTGCGACCATTTTTCTTACCTGTTTCTTTGGCACGCTCCCCCTGCTTCCCGGTCTCCTGTCGTGATATTTTACCAATCTTGATACTACATCTATAGTATGATTATCCGACTTCAGCCTTTTTAGGATTCTTATCGCCATTTTTTCACCTTCTGCAGGATGTCCATAAAAATGATCTATTCCATTTTCATCAGTGGTCTTTGTCACCGGCTTTGCTACATCATGAAGCAGAACTGCCATTTTTAATAACAATGCTTCTTCTTCATTTAAACCATCTTCTTTTACTAATACATTTGCTGCCCTCAAGGCCTCTACCGTGTGAAGTCCGACATTATAGATATGATGAGGGTTATTTTGCTCTGTTTCCATCATGCGGTCAAATTCCGGCAAAAATATGCTTGTCATTTTAGTTTCATAAGCAGTCAGTATTTTTTCCGGATGCTCTGAGGCTAAGAGCTTCGTGAGCTCTGAATATATTCTTTCTGCTGATACATTCTCCAGCTCTTTTGAGTGATGCTCCATTTCCTTTAGAGTTTCTTCTTCTACGTTAAAGCCAAGCTGCGCTGAGAACCTTACTGCTCTCATTATTCTAAGCGCATCCTCGCTGAAGCGCTCATCCGGATTTCCTACTGCTCTTATGATTCCTTTTTCGAGGTCTTCCTTGCCTGAGAATATATCGATTATACCGTCATCATCATTATAAGCCATGGCGTTTATCGTAAAATCTCTGCGTTTTAGATCCTCTTTTAGATTGGTCGTAAAATTCACTGAATCTGGATGTCTATGGTCTTCATAAGTGCCATCTACCCTATATGTCGTCACCTCATAGCCGTCATAGCCTCCGCTTTCATTTTTAAATAGTACTGTTACTGTTCCATGCTTTATTCCAGTGTCCACCGTGTGCGAAAACAGTGCTTTTATCTGAAGTGGAAGAGCATTTGTGGTTACATCCCAGTCATGAGGAATTCTTCCCATGAGGCTGTCTCTTACACACCCTCCGACTGCATAGCCCTGATAGCCCGCTGCATTTAAAGTCTTTATTATTTGCTTTACATTCTCCGGCATTTGTATTGTCCATCTGCCATCCATAATTTATTGCTCCTTACTATAATATACTACTCTTACTGCGGCTTTTTAAAGTCTACGTTATAGACAAGCCTTAGGAATTCTCCTACCGGAAGAGGTCTGCTAAACAAAAATCCCTGCGCATGATGGCATCCCACACTTTCTAAGAAATCAGCCTGAGTTTCTGTTTCTACGCCTTCGCAGATCAATTCCATTCCAAGCTTTTCTGCCATTTCTGCTATACTTGAAATTACTATCTTCTCTCTTTCCGTTGTTGACTGATTATGGAAGAAATCCTTATCTATCTTCAGTACGTCAAACTTAAAATCTGAGAGCATGTTCAGGGCTGATAAGCCTGAACCGAAGTCATCTACTGATATGCTAAAGCCATATTCCTTTATCTTTGATAGTACGCTCCTAAAGTGTTCATCTACCTGTCTTAGGGCGGTTTCAGTTATCTCTATTTCAAAGCTCTCTGGCTTTACCCTATATTTCTTTACTGTTTCTAATAAAAATTCTGGAAGCTGATCATTATTGAAGTGGATTCTTGAGAAATTAACGGATATCGGATATACTTCCTTTTTATCATCCATCAGATTTCTTACAAGGGCACAGGCCTCTTCAAATACATAATAATCCAGCTTCTTTATGAAGCCGTTTTTCTCAAATACAGGAATATAAGCGCTCGGATTTACTATTCCCTTTCCCTTTCTGTCCCAGCGTGAGAGCGCTTCACAGCCATATACTCTTCCTGTTGTAAGGTTGTATTTTGGCTGATAGTATACCTTGAATTCTCTTGCTACAAGAGCTTCCTCCATTACGTCTTCAATTTCCTTCTCCTCTGCTATTTCATTATGCATTTCATCCTGATATAGTGAGTAGAGGATATGCTTTCTCTGTGCATTCTTTCTTGCTATGTTCGCCTTATCTACTGCCATGATGGCACTGTCACCGTTCTGCATTACGTAGGTTCCGATTACTATCGTAAGCTTATAAACCGCTCCGGTGTCATCTTCTATCTTCTTTCCGGATTCACTTATTCTATCCGCAATTTCATTAATGTTCTGTTCGTCCTGATATTCTACGCAGGCTAGGAACTTATCTCCTGTAACTCTGCTGACGATGGCACCTTCACCGCATTCTCTATTTATCATTCTGCCCATTTCTATGAGAATGAAGTCACCGGCTGAATAGCCATAGGTCTCGTTTATGAGCTTGAACTGATTTACATCGATGTACATGATTGCATATTTCTTTTCACGGTTTTCAATATGCACCCTGTTGGTTTCATTGAGGAAGGCGTTGAAGTTATAGGTGTTGGTAAGCTGATCTCTTTGTGAGGTAAGTATGCTCTTTCTAAGAGTACGGTCTCTTATTATGCTCTCACCTACGATCTTGGTTACCATGGCAAGTGTGTCTATTACCATCTTACTCCAGCCCTTTCCCTTTTCATAGGAAAGTGCTGATAAATATCCTACAAATTCATCCTTGTCATATATTCCGAACTGAATTATTCTCCTTAACTTAGGGGTATTTTCATTTACAAAGTTTTCTGGTACATAAACATCCCCATCATTTTCTGATACGAATCTATGATTTAGATTCTTTAAGAAAAGCATTCCCTTTTTATGCTTTTCATAGGACATATGACTGATTTTTTCTTCTAAAAGCAATTCGTTCCTTTGTGCCCACTCATGAGTCGCATCTATCCACTTTTTATCGTCTGAGACCTCAAAAATTATGAGATGATTTATTTCAAGAAGTGTTCCTACTACCGATAAAAGAGTGTCTATTGCATAGCCTGAATAGTTCGAATCAAAGAGGATATCTATGGTATCACTTATTATTTCTGCATTTACTATGGAATTTCTTTCCTCTAGATTATTTACCGGCTTATATTCTGAGTATTTACGTGCCGCTGAAGAGAACTTGTCCATGCTCTCTGAATACTTGGTAAACTGGGCCTTTCCATGGTCTTTTGCTACATAAAGGGCGATTGCCGATTTTTCAAACAGCTTATCATAGAAGTTGGCATCCTCTGGATATACTGCCATTCCAAGGCTTGCTGAAACATTATAATAATTCAGCTTGAAGCCAAAGCCCTTATGGAATATATCCATTACATCTTCTGCCTTCTTTTCTGCATCAGCAACGGTCTTCATGTTGGTTACAAAGATTCCAAAGGAGTCCTTTCCCAGTCTTGCGATATAATCGCCAGGTGTAAATATGGAACGCAGCTGATTTGCTATGTGTATCATCATGGCATCTGTGTAGATTTTTCCGAATTTGTCCCTTATTTCATTAAACTCATCTATGTCAAGATAGAACATGGCATGTATTGCTGCTCCGGTCTCACTTTTAATTTTTTCCTCGATCCTTTTCTTGAAGGATTCTGCATTTAAAAGACCTGTCCTGGTATCTCTCTCCAGCTTTCCGCCTTCTTCTATTTCTTTTATTTTCTCCTCGGTTACATCTATGCTCTTTCCTATTACTGAGAGGACATTTCCATTATCATCGAATACCTTTCTTCCACATAGCTTGATCCAGGTTATGTCTTTTTTCTTATTCTTGCTCTTTAATATGACCTCAGATTTCTTTTCTTTTCCAAAAAAGCTCTTTATGAATACTATGAGCTTTTCTCTGTCCTCTGGTTCAAGAAGCTCATTTTTAGTGATATATTCAAGCGGATTATCTATTTCTTTTTCATCTGAATCTATTAGTCCGCCCTCATAGCCTACTCTTAAGAGCTTGTCCTCTACGGTGTCGTATTCCCAGGTAACATATTCATCTGTCTCAAGAGCTGCCTCAAGCCTATTCTCCGCAAGCTCTCTATCCCTCTCAACCTGCTTTTTAATGCTATTTATGTAGGTAAGAAGGCTTATTATTCCGGCCATGCCAAATATGAATATGGTTATTACATTATAGACAAACTTTAAATTTTCCTTCTGTATGTCGGCTATAGTGAGCTGCCCGTTCTGACTTATCTCATTCAGGTCTGTTTTCATGAGAATATAACATATTATCATAAGTACGACCATTATGATTCCTATTATCGTAAGTAATACTTCCGCATTTAGTAAATGACTTTTCCTTTTCCTATTTATCCTATCCTTCATAGTACGCTCCAATACAGTTTTTTTCGACCTATCTAATTATATTATTCTAACCTTTAAATCCCCATTTTTGTTTACGGGCACACTTTCCCTATGTTATATTTTAACATAAACGCCACCAAAAGTATACTAAAAATTGTAAACCTTTAAAAAATTGTAAAAAGCCCTTGACTTTATTTTTCATAAGTGTTATAGTACATATAGAACAAATACAACAGCTACAATAGTAAGGAGGGAAATATGAACGTAGATAAATTTTCACAGAAATCTCAACAGGCCATAAGCGCCACCGAAAAGTGCGCTTACGATTTCCACCATCAGGCAATAGATCAAGAGCATCTCCTTTATGTACTCGTTAATGATGACGATGGTCTTATCCCTAAGCTTTTAACCAAGATGGGAATCAGTCCTGAGGTATTTCTTGCTCAGGTTTCTGGTCTTCTCAATAAAAAACCAAAGGTCGAGGGCGGTCAGCCTTATATTTCAAATGAACTTAATCAGGTGCTTGTAAATGTAGGCAGCATTGCTAATAGCATGGGCGATGCTTATGTTACTGTAGAGCACCTCTTCCTTGGCATTATCCGCTACGCAAACCGTGAGGTAAAAGAGCTCATGAAGAGCTGTAGAATCGACGAAAAACGTTTCTTAGAGGCGGTTTCAGAGATAAGAGGCGGTCAGAAAGTCACAACCGACAATGCAGAAGATACCTACGATGCTCTTTCTAAGTATTCTACAGATCTTGTTGAAAGGGCTAAATCCGGAAAGATGGATCCTGTCATCGGCAGAGATACTGAAATCAGAAATGTAATAAGAATTCTTTCCCGTAAGACCAAAAACAACCCTGTTCTCATAGGAGAGCCTGGTGTTGGTAAAACTGCCGCTGTTGAAGGTCTTGCTCAGCGTATTGTAAAGGGCGATGTACCTGAGGCTCTAAAGAATAAGAAGATCTTTTCTCTAGACCTTGGTGCCATGGTCGCTGGTGCTAAGTACCGCGGCGAATTCGAAGAAAGACTTAAGGCTGTTTTAAATGATGTTAAAAAGAGCAATGGTCAGATCATTCTTTTCATCGATGAGCTTCATACCATTGTCGGTGCCGGAAATAGCGAGGGCTCCATGGATGCCGGAAATATGCTCAAGCCTATGCTTGCTAGAGGTGAGCTTCACTGCATCGGCGCTACCACCCTCAATGAATATAGACAGTACATCGAAAAAGACAAGGCTCTTGAGAGACGTTTCCAGCCTGTAATGATTTCCGAACCAACCGTAGAGGATACCATTTCAATCCTCAGAGGCTTAAAGGAGAGATACGAGAATTACCACGGAGTTAAGATTTCAGATTCTGCTCTTGTGGCTGCTGCTACTCTCTCTAACAGATACATTTCAGACCGATTCCTTCCAGACAAGGCCATCGATCTTGTTGATGAGGCCTGTGCCCTTGTTAAGACAGAGCTTGATTCAATGCCTACAGAGCTTGATGATGTCAGACGTAAGGTAATGCAGCTTGAAATCGAAGAGGCTGCTCTTAAAAAGGAAACCGACACTCTTTCACTTCAGCGTCTCGACGCTCTGCAAAAAGAGCTTGCAGATGCCAAGGAAAAGCTGAATACCGGTACTGCTAAATGGCAGGAGGAAAAGCAGTCTCTTGAAGAGCTTCATGGCATTAGAGCTGAAATTGAAGATGTAAAGAATCAGATTGCAGAGGCTGAGCGAGGCTACGACCTTAACAAGGCTGCTGAGCTTAAATACGGCAGACTTCCAGAGCTCATTAAGACTCTTGAATCTAAGGAAAAGGCAATAGAAAAGGATACTGTTTCTGTTCATGAGAATGTTACTGATGAGGAAATTGCAAGGATTGTATCGCGCTGGAGCGGCGTTCCTGTTTCTAAGCTTACTGAAAGCGAGCGCAGCAAGACTCTTCACCTTGGTGATGAGCTGCATAAGAGAGTAATCGGTCAGGATGATGCTGTTTTGAAAGTTGCGGAGTCAATCATCCGTTCTAAGGCTGGAATCAAAGATCCTAAGCGTCCTATCGGTTCCTTTATGTTCCTTGGACCTACTGGTGTTGGTAAAACCGAGCTTGCAAAGGCTCTTGCAGAGGCCCTTTTTGATAATGAAAATGCAATAATCAGAATTGATATGAGCGAATACATGGAAAAGTACTCTGTTTCAAGACTTATAGGTGCTGCTCCTGGTTACGTTGGCTACGAGGAGGGAGGCCAGCTTACTGAAGCAGTTCGCCGCAGACCTTACAGCGTCATTCTCTTTGACGAGGTTGAAAAGGCTCATCCTGATGTCTTCAATCTCCTGCTTCAGGTGCTTGACGATGGCCGTCTCACCGATTCTCAGGGCAGAACTGTAGATTTTAAGAATACTATCCTCATCATGACCTCTAATATCGGTTCCCAGAGACTCCTTTCTGGAATTGATGAAAACGGTAATATCTCTCCTGACTGCGAGGCTGGAGTTACAAGTGAGCTCCGTGCTAATTTCAGACCTGAGTTCCTTAACCGTCTTGATGAAATCATAATGTTCAAGCCTCTTACTAAAGATAATATCAATGGCATCATGGAGCTTCTTATTGCTTCACTCAACAAGCTTCTTGATGACAGACAGCTTACTGTAAAGATAACTGATGAGGCTAGAAATTCCATTATCGATGCTGCTTATGACCCTATGTACGGTGCAAGACCTCTTAAGAGATATCTCCAAAAGAGCGTTGAAACTCTTGCTGCTAGGCTGATTCTTTCAGATGAACTTAGTGAGGGCGATACCATCTTGATAAGATTGAACTCCGCAGGCGCTCTTGAGGCTGTAAAGGAAAGCTGAGATGCGAACAAGCGCAGGCATTAGCCAAATCAAAAAACAGATATGCACAATGCATATCTGTTTTTTTGTTTTTAGACCTGCTTTAGCTTCTTTATGGTATCCTTTGCTATTACCAGCTTGTAATGCTCCTTAAAGTACTCAAGGGTAGATGGTATCATATAAAGCATGGTAGCATATTCATTTGCTATCGAACATACCATTCCAAAATCTTCTGCAAGCATCTTCTTGGTCATTAAAAGAAGTATATATTCGCCGTTTTTTTCGTTTTTATAGAGAATGCTTTCCATTGGAAGCTTTTCATCTACAAGCTTTGAGAAGGTTATAACTTCATCTACATTTTTGAAAATAAATGCCTGTGCAAAGGTCGGTCCGCCGTTTCTTGTCTTCTTTACAGTCTGCTTATTTGCAGATTTCTCTGAGCTTTCTGCCTTTTTTTCTTCCTTCGCTATTTCAGAACTTTCTGCCTTTTTTTCTTCTTTTGCTATTTCAGAGCTTTCTGCCTTTTTTTCATTTTTCGCTTTTTCAGAACTTTCTACCTTTTTTTCATTTTTTACTTTTTCAAAGCTCTCTGGTATAACCATGAAATTTCCTGGTACCTTGGTTCTGCTGATAGCACGAAGCTTATTAAGGCCTGCTGGCATTGCCTGGCCCTTTTCCCCCGGCTTTCCATCCGGCTTATTTCCCGATGAAGCTCCGCCTGGCATTCCCGGCATTCCTGGCATTCCTGGCATTCCCGGCATTCCTGAGATTCCAGGTGCTCCGCCTGACATTATATTCTTTATCTGATTTAAGAAATCTCCTACATTTCCAAAGGCCTGAATATTTATTGTAGATCCATCAGGACCTATTCCTGTAATATTTGTACCAGTTGAGCCTGATGAAAGATTCTTTGGTATAGGAGGAAGCGGATTCTTTTCATCCATATCCTCTTCATCAATCATATCGTCATCTTCATCATCTTCTTCAAAATCATCAGATTCCTCTGAAAAACTTGAGTATCTTGTATCTAACTCTTCCGGATCTATTACCTTTGAAAAAACTACTACAAGACAATTATTTGGCATTGGAATGGCCTCTACCATTAAAGGCGTTCCCTCAAAATCATAACCATATTCATCAGATGCTTTATCTACTATTTCTGAAAAAAGCGTATTCGCCTTTTCCTTGCCATAGGTGAGCTCTGAAAGAATGATATTTCTTTCTGCTAAATCCTTTGGTGAAAGTACACATCTGAAGGAATTATCATCTATTCTTTGTATTGTCATTTATCCTCCACTATCTCTTTATCCCTTATTTTTCCCTTATTTTTTCTTATTTTTTCCTTTTTCAGCCACTTTTTACGGCTGCTTCTTTTTCAATTTTGAAACATAGTATATGATAATATTTCTTGATTGTCAAGTTTTGCATCACTGCTTTTCAATCCCCTTACTTTTTACAGGGTTCTTTTCTTTTTGTCAAATCCTTTTACTTTTTACAGGGTTCTTTTCTTTTTGTCAAATTCTTTTACTTTTTTTCCCAGAACAACGAGCTTTATACCTTATTGTCATTTATATATAATTTTTTATTCTTTTTCCGAGTGCCCCCTCTTCTAATTTAACAATTTTGTTCAAAAAATGGCTTTTTATTCGTCACTTTGACTAATTGTCTTTTATTATTTTAACGTTAGAATTATAGTCAGAACAAGCGCTTGTTACTATAATTTTCAGGAGGTATTAGTTTTAGAATAATAATATACCACAAAGCCGGTAGAAGTAAAAGCTATTGATATTTCTTGATAAAGACCATATGTATTAGTTAATATGTTAATTAAACGTATTTTCGGAAAAAACACAGATTGTTTCAGTCTGCATTGATGATAGGCAGTTTAACTTTTTTTAGTACTTCTTTTTAGGAAAGCACATTTAACTCTATTGTAATTACGCATCACAAAGGTTTTATATGCTATCACTCCTTATCAGAGAGGCCTAAAGCAGATATGCAGCTAAACCATACTAATTATTACAGAAAGGGAGCATTCACGTTTACATACACAAACTCCTGGTCTTTTTCCTGTATATTAATAACAGCTTTTATAATTCTGCCACTATTCACAAAACATGAATTAATTTACTACCACGATGATTAATTCAACTTATTTAAAATTTTGCACAATTAAATATAATGTAAATAATAGAGACCTGCTTACAGCATAATAGCATATACAGGTCTCTTTTTCTTATTGCTCGTGTGAAATATTTCTAAAGCGTGTATAATCTGGCTGCCATACAAGCTTTACTACACCTGTAGGACCGCTTCTTTGCTTACTTATGATTACCTCTGCAATACCCTTTTCCTTGGATTCCTTATTGTAATAATCATCTCTATAGATGAATAATACTACGTCGGCATCCTGCTCGATTGCTCCTGATTCACGAAGATCTGAAAGCATAGGTCTTTTATCAGTTCTGCTTTCTACTCCACGGCTAAGCTGTGAAAGGGCTAGTATAGGTACATCAAGCTCTCTTGCAAGCACCTTTAATCCTCTTGATATACCTGCTATTTCATTCTGTCTTGATTCCGCATTCTTTTCACCTGTCATAAGCTGAAGGTAATCGATTATTATGAGTCCTAAATTCTTTTCAAGCTTGAGCTTTCTGCACTTTGAACGAAGATCCATAAGCGTCACGCCTGAGGTATCATCTAGTACAAGGCCGGATTCTGCTATTTTTCTTGCGCCTTCCATGAGCTCTCCCCATGCATCCGGCTCGATTGCTCCGGTATTTATTTCTCCCGCCGAAACCTTTGATACGGAGGACATTATACGCTTTACAAGCTGAATCTTTGGCATTTCGAGACTGAATACTGCAGTTGTAATTCCTCTGTTTATGGCACAATAGGAGGCTATATTCAGCGCAAGGGCTGATTTTCCCATGGCTGGACGCGCTGCAAGGAGAATGAGTTCTCCGCCATGCATTCCCGAAGTCATTTCATCAAGATCGATGAAGCCTGTAGGAACTCCGGTAAGTCCGCCGCTATTTTTTGATGCCTCTTTGATGGATTTAAGAGTTTTTAATACTATCTGATTAATATCCTCCATTTCTCCACCAGAGTGCTTACTTACTACATCAAATACCTTTTTTTCTGCAAAGCTTAATATTTCTTCAAGGCTTCCATCATTTGTATAGCACTTTTTCGAGACTTCATCATTTGTATTGATGAGCTCTCTTAATATTGATTTTTCCTTTACAAGATTTGAATAGTAGGTGACATTTGAGGTAACTGTGCCTCTGCTTATCATATTTCCTACATAATCAAGCGAGCCGTAATCTGTAGGCCCATACATTCTTGCTAATTCTTCTGTTACAGTAAGCGGATCTATAGGACTTTTTTCATTAAAGAGCTTTCGTATTGCCTTAAAGTAATTTTTATACCTAAGATCGTAGAAATCATCCTCTGTAAGTATGTCCATTACCTTAATTACTGCATCTGAGTCTATTATCATGGATGCTATTACGCTGCTCTCTGCCTCTTCACTATGAGGCTTTACCAATATCGCGCTTCTATTATCTTCTTCAGCCATAACCTTCGCTCCTGGCATTTTTTGCCTTTTTACTTATAAGCAATCGCCTCTGGCATTTTCTACCTTTTACTTATCTGCAATTACTTCTTTGATTTCTACCTTTATGGTTCCTGTTACCTTTTGATGAAGCTTTATAGGAATATCAAATATTCCAGGTGTCTTTATTGGCTCTGGAAGAACAAGCTTCTTCTTGTCAATGCTGACATTTATCTGCTTCTTCATCTCTTCTAC
>JAEEGF012253278.1_pt1 | contig 20902 bp, 17 predicted proteins | sample 9134171 | NCBI WGS metagenome assembly JAEEGF01 (sample SAMN16246542, study PRJNA631951) | gut metagenome | biome: gut microbiome; feature: rumen; material: AP-attached | host: Bos | place: Iran: Karaj | collected 2018-10
GCATGTTTTTCGCATAAAAACAAAAAAAAGGGCTACCGCTGTAGCCCAACCTTTGTTAACCTTAAATCTAATACTATGAAAAACACACATGCAAATGTACGCTGATTTTGGATACTGGGCAAGTTTTCGACAAGAAAAAAGCCACTTTGTAATGTAATTTAACGCATTTTAACATTACAAAGCGGTTTTTTGCTTGTTTTTGCCTCCAAAGTGAAAACAAAAACAGGGTTTATAATATCACTTTATTCTTTGATATTGGGCTCTTCCAGGCCGTATCCTTTCTTCTTGTCAACTGCTTTTAAGTAAACAGAAATGAGAAGGGCTGCAATACCCAAAGCAGCCAACATGACAAGGGCCCATGTGTAGTTCAAATCGTGGGCTGCCGTGCCCTCGGGATTGGTGTTGTTCAGTACCATACCGATAAGGGCGGGGAAGAGGCCCAGACCGATGTTCTGAATCCAGAAAATGGCGGCATAGGCAGAACCGATAATCTTCTCATCCACCAGCTTGGGCACGGAGGGCCACAAAGCTGCGGGAACCAAAGAGAAGCTGGCACCTAAGACCAGGATGGTTACGTAGGCTACGATGGTTCCGCCAACGGCATTGCCCTCGAAGGCGGGCAGGATGAAGGCGAAGGTGAGGTGGCAGATTACCAGCAGGATGCTGCCCAGCATCAGCATGGAGGCTGCCTTGCCCTTGTGATCCACGTAGCTGCCAAGAATGGGGGTGATGGCAACAGCCAGCAGAGGGAATACGGCAAAGATGGTCTCGGCTGTGCCACGCATATAACCCATATAGCAATAGACTACCAGGGTGATGGCGGCAAACGTCATCAGACCGTACTTGAGGTTCTTCTGCTTGGAGAAGTTGCTGGCAAAGGCGCAGACAGCTACCACCAGCATGATGACGTATTGTACGATGGTTACGGAACTGTCGGCCCAGAAGGTGCCTTCCTCGGCAGGATTAAGGGTAAGGTTGCACTGGAGCATATTTACAGCATACTTCTGGAAGGGGAAGATGGCGCTGTAGTAAAGAACGCACAATAGGGCCACAAGCCAGAAGCCAAGGCTGGTGAATATCTTGCCCAGGTCGGCAATCTTGAAGGGATCGTCCTTCTCCTCGGCCTCGCCTGTCTGAGCATCCAGTTTCTTATCCATGAAGAAATAGACGATGGTCATAATGAGGGCGATACACAGAAGTACTACGCCGAAGGCTACGGAGCGACTGACGCTAACCTCGCTGCCCAACTTGGCAAAGTAGGGCGAGAAAATCATGCAGGTGGCAACACCCAGGCGGGCCAGCGCCATCTCGGAACCCATAGCCAAGGCGGTCTCGCGTCCCTTGAACCACTTGACAATACCGCGACTGACGGTAATACCAGCCATCTCGCATCCGCTACCGAAGATCATGAAACCGATGGCTGCCAGCTTGGCAGAGGCGGGCATGCCGTCGCAGAAGGGCAGGATGGCACCGATGACGGGCAGGTCTCCGTTCCAGTTGAGATTGTTGGTGAACCATGCCTCCAAGCCAGTACCGATGAAGGCCTCGCTGACAGCATAGAACTTAATGAGTCCGCCTACCAGCATGACGGCTCCGGAGAGCACGGCTGTGAAGCGTACGCCCATCTTGTCCAGGATGATACCGGCGAAGATGAGGAAGAAGACGTAAACGTTCAGGAATACCTCGGCGCCCTGCATACGTCCGAATGCGGCGCTGTCCCATCCGCGGGTTTCCTGCATGAGGTCCTTGATGGGTGAGAGGATATCCATGAAGATGTAGCTGCAGAACATGGCCAATGCCAGGAGCAGCAAGGTGGTCCAGCGCATAGCGGCGCTGTCGCGAAGGGTTTTTTGAATATTGTTCATTGTTGTTTTATTTAGGTCTTATGAGTTGACAGTTGTCAGTTGACAGTTGACGAGTTAACGGTTATCCGCTGCGGTAGCAAATTCTTCACTCTTCACTCTTCATTCTTCACTTTTATCAGGTTTCAGCCACTTGTCCAGCCAATCAAAGTAGGTGCGCTGCCACAGGATTCCGTTCTGGGGCTTCAGTACCCAATGGTTCTCGTCGGGGAAGATGAGCAGTTCAGCCTCTATGCCTCGCATTCGGGCTGCATTGAAGGCGCTCATGCCCTGGGTGGCGTTAATGCGGTAGTCCTTTTCGCCATGGATGCAGAGGATGGGGGTGTCCCACTTATCTACAAAGCGGTGGGGCGAGTTCTCGTAAGTTCTCTTAGCACGTTCTGTCTGGTCCTTGTTCCAGTAAGCGTCATCATACTCCCAGTTGGAGAACCAGTTCTCCTCGGTCTCGGTGTACATAGCCTCCAGGTTGAAGGCGCCGTCGTGGGCAATGAAGCACTTGAAGCGCTTATCGTGATGACCGGCCAGGTAGTAAACGCTGAAGCCGCCGAAGCTGGCGCCTACGGCACCCAAGCGGTCCTTATCCACGTAGGAAAGGCTGTCGGAAGCGAAGTCGATGGCTGACAGGTAGTCCTTCATGCATTGGCCGGTCCAGTCGCCGGAGATTTCCTCGAGCCATTCCTGTCCGAAGCCAGGCAGACCGCGACGGTTGGGGGCCACTACTACATATCCATGTGAGGCCATGATGAAGAAGTTCCAGCGGTAGCTCCAGAACTGGGAGACGGGACTCTGCGGGCCGCCTTCACAGAAGAGGAGGGTGGGGTACTTCTTGTTCTTGTCAAAATGCGGGGGCAGGATAATCCAGGTAAGCATTTCCTTGCCGTCGGTGGTCTTTACCCAGTATTGTTCTACGGAGGGTTTTCCTAACTGATCCAGAATTTCCTGGTTGACCTGGGTTATCTGAGTTACCTTGGTGTCTGCGATGCTGTCGCCCGGAGTTACCGTATAGAGGTCGGCGGGGGCGGTGAAGCTGTGACGCTCGGCCAGAATCTGCTTGCCGTTGAGCATCTGCAGGGAACCGAAGTCGGCCCAGTCGTTGGTGAGCTGTGTGACTTCGCCCTTCAGATTGGTACGGTACAGGTTCTCTGTGGCGTGCCAAACCCCTATATAATATAAGGTATAGGAATCGGGAGCCCAGCAGAAGTCGTCAACGCTTGAGTCAAAACTCTCCGTGACGTAGGTTTTGGTATTCTTCTGAAGGTCGAAGATGCAAAGGCGGTTGCGGTCGGATTCGTATCCGTCACGTTCCATAGAGAGCCAAGCCACGTAGCGTCCGTCGGGAGAGAACTTCGGATTGGTGTCGTAGCCGACGTTGTAGTCGTTGCCCGTCTCTTTTCCGATAGCGTTGATGGCCTGTGTACTCATAGTCTTGGTAGGGTCAGACTTAGGCAGGTCAACGCCTTCCTTGCAGAGATTACGGTTCTTATCTACGGTTCCCTCTTCGGCCTCAAGGTCATAGAGGTAGATGTCTGAATCGGTAGAGATGCTGTATTCCAGTCCCATCTTCATACGGCATGTATATGCAATCTTCTTGGAATCGGTGCTCCATGCCAGTTGCTCTATGCCACCGAAGGGTTCCATGGGACATTCGAAGGGCATGCCCTCCATAATGTCAAATTCCTCGCCGCTGGCAAGGTTGAGGACAAATGGATGCTGGATGCTCTCTACATAATGATCCCAATGGCGATACATGAGGTCGGTAATCACACGACCGGTAGCCTTTGGAAGGTCTTCGGGATTTTTCTGGATAATCTCGTTGAAGTCGATGCTCTTGAGGATGATAGCTTTCTTGCGGTCGGGGGAGAAGAGGAAGCCCTCTACCTTTCCTTCTGTCTCGGAAAGTTGCTTTCGGGCAGAACCGTCGAGGCTCATCTTCCAGATTTCTCCGCCACGGAGGAAGGCGATGGTCTCGTTGTCGAGCCATTGGGCATCGGTTTCGTTGTCTGCTTCGGTAGTGAGCTGTTTCTGCTCCGTTCCATCGGCGTTCATCATCCAGAGCACTTGATGGCTCTTGTTTTCCGCTACGCTGTAGTAGCCCATCTGGAAGATGATGTGCTTGCCGTCGGGCGAAGCCTGATAGCCTGCGATACGGCTCATGGCCCACAGGGCTTCGGGAGTCATTTGGTCACTCTCTAACTGTACGGTTTGCTTCTGGATATTCACTTTGTCGTTCTCTTTCTGTGTGCCGCAGGATGCCAGAAGGCTGGCAGCAACTGCGATTGTTAACAAATTCCTTGTCATGGTTTACTGTTTTTAAGCTAAAAGCCTCCTCCCTGGGCGGGAGGAGGTCTTGATATAAGAGGGGGCTTTTATTTCTTACGTGCAGCCTGCTGTTCGGCCTGCATTTTCTGCAGGGCTTCCAGGCGGGCGGCCAGGTTGTTTACCTTCTTGGGGTCATTCTTGTGCTGCTCGCGGTAGGCCTCCAGCTTCTGCAGCAACTTGGCATCATCGGTGGTGAGACGTAAGTACCACATGATGAGGATGCTGGTGAGACCTGACAGGAAGTAGTAGTAGCAGAGGCCGCTGCTGTAGTTGTTGAACATGAAGAAGAACATCAGGGGCATGAGGTACGACATGTACTTCATCATCTTCATCTGCTGTGCCATTTCGCCGGTCATCTGATTCTGCTGCTGGCGCATGCTAATCCAGGTGTTGACAATGGTGGAGAGGGTGAAGAGGACGCAGAAGAGGCTCAGGTGGTCTCCGATGAGCCAGATGTCATGGCCCCAGCTGACAAATTCGTCATAGGCGCTGAGGTCTTCGGCCCAGAGGAACTTCTGTCCGCGCAGTTCGATGGCGCTGGGGACGAAGTTGAACAGGGCAATCCAGATGGGCATCTGGATGAGCATGGGCAGGCAGCCGCCCATGGGGCTTACGCCGTACTGGCTGTAGAGTTGCATGGTCTCCTGCTGTTTCCGCATGGCATCTTCCTGCTTGGGATATTTGGCGTTGAGCTCCTCAATCTGAGGTCTGAGCACGCGCATCTTGGCGCTGCTGATAAAGCTCTTTCTGGTTGTTGGATAAACCAGTACCTTGACAATGATGGTGAGCAACAGCAATACAATGCCCATGTTCATACCGAAGCCGGTGAGCCAGTCAAAGAGGGGCATGATAAGCCAGCGGTTGATCCAGCGGAAGAGGGGCCATCCCAGATATACGAGTTCTTCCAGTTCGGCATCCTCGGTGGTCTTGCTAATCTTATTATGTGCCTTCAGGATGCTGAAATTGTTGGGGCCCAGGTACATTTGTAACTCTGTGGGCTGGTTGCCCGTGGGGTCAAAGAAGGTTTTCATATCGGCCTCATAGGTCTTCAGGAAGCCGTTGTTCTTCTCTGTTTCCTGGGTGCTGGTGAGCTTGGCTCCCGTGAAGTCCTGGGGAGCAATGAGTACGGCGCTGAAGAACTGGTTCTTGAAGGCTACCCAGGTGAGGGCTTCCTCGGGCTCCTTGGTCTCGTCGCTGGTCTCGCTCAGGTTCTTGGTACCCTTGTCCTTACGTTTGTAGGTAAGGCTGCTTCGCTGGTTCTCGAAGGTGTGGCCTTTCTCCTGCTGCATGATGCGGTCGGTCCAGCTGATGCCCAATGTCTTCATGTCAGGGGCGAAGAAGCCGCTGAGGCCCTGTGTCTGCAACTGGATATCTACCATATAGGAGTTTGGCTGCAATTGGTAACTGATGCAAAGTTGCTTACCGTCCTGCTCGGCAACCATGGTAACAGTGCTGTCCGTCAGATTGGTAGGGGTGAAGAAGAGGTCGCTGCTGATGATGTTCTCCTGCTTGCCTGCCAGGGAGAAGGTCATCTGGGCATCCTTACGGGTCATGAGGGTGACGTCGCCTTCGTGATTACGGCTCTTGTAGCCGATAATCTCAGCATTCTGGACGGTACCGCCCAGGGTGCTGAGGGTGACCTTTACCTTATTGTTCTTCAGGACAACTTCCTGTTCCTGCCCCTGACGCTGTGCAAAGAAGAGGGCGCTGGTGTCTGCAGCCTGTCCGGTTGCTGCCTGGGCAGTCTTCTGCTGCAGGGCCTGCTGTGCCTTTTGTGCATTCATTTTCTCTACCGCAGCGATGCTGTCCTGCTTTGCCTGCATCAGAATACGTTCTTCCTCTGATGGCTGGCTGTACCAGCTGAAGCCGATTACTACGAGTGCCATCAGGATGAATCCTGTAATTGTGTTTTTATCCATATGTAAAAATTTGTTTAATTTTCTTATATAACTATTGTTAGGGCGCAAAATTACAAAAAAAAACGGAATTCCTTCTTCGTTTTGTCTGTAAAATAGCTATCTTTGCGCAAAATTAGAACGGATGAGGTCTTTAGTAATATTTTTCTTTGTTTTAGGCGTGTTTACAGGTGCCAATGCCCAGGAAGTATTAGCCGGACGCGGCGAGGCTAAAGTAGATACTTTATCCATTGTCAGCGGTTACCTGCAGAAGATCCGGCGGCTGGCGGAGATGCGTGATTCGGCTGATGCCGTTTTCTCTTATCCTGCGCCTAATGCTTATTATTACCAGATTCTCTCGGCTCCGACGCTGTATGCGTCTCCGCTGCATCAGATGATGAACAATACGGATTCCACCTATGCTGACAGGCAGCTTCAGACGATCTATTATATTAACCGGATGCTGGCCATTCTGTATGCCAGGAATCCGGAACTGGTGCTGCAGACGGAGGAGAATGTCAAGAATCAGGGACACTTCAGGGATGATATCAATGAGAAGATCAATGTGAAGGATAAGCTTTCGGAGAAAGTGAGCGAGGCTACGTTACCCGCTACGCTGGACGAGGATATCCAGGTGGTGACGCGCCGGCCTAATTTCTGGAAGTTCAACGGTAACACATCGCTGCAGTTCTCGCAGAGCCACTTTTCATCGAACTGGCATAAGGGAGGTGAGGATAATTTTACGGGTAACCTCTACCTGACGGTTAATGCCAATTACAATAACCAGCGCAAGGTGGTTTTGGATAACAGACTGGAGGTGCAGGTGGGTGCGCAGACGGCTCCCAGTGACAGTAAGAGATCTTTCCGGCCTACGGTCAATAAGCTGAGGATTACGTCTAACCTGGGTTATAAGGCTTACAAGACGCTGTACTATTCCTGCCAGGTGATTATGGAGACGCAGATTCTGCCCAATTACTATGTTAACACGGATAATCTGCAGTCCAAGATTTTCTCGCCGATGGACTTGTCTGTGGGTCCTGGTATGAGGTATAATTTCCAGTGGGGTAAGAAGAAGAACTTTACGGGTGAGCTGAATGTGGCTCCCCTGGCTTATCACCTGAAATATGTGGACAGGGTGGAACTGGCGACAATTCACGGTATTGATGCGGGTAAGCATGCGAAGCATACCTTCGGTCCTACGGCTACGCTGAATACGAATTACAAAATCTGTAATCAGATTTCGTGGTCAAGCAGACTGCTGTGGCAGAGTAACTATCATTATACGAAGATTGACTGGTACAATGAGATTAACTTCTCTGTTACCAAACTAGTTAATGCCAAGCTGATCCTGAACCCGATTATTGATGACAGTGCGCCCAGGTTCAGGAATGACAAGGGACAGTATATCATGTTCAATGAGAACCTGAGCATTGGTATGCAATATAATTTCTAACTGATATTCATTATTTATTATTATAAGGTATGCAAATTAAGTCTGCCGAGTTTCTGGTAAGCAGTGCCCGCATAGACCAGTGTCCTAAGGGTAATCTGCCTGAGTATGCTTTTATCGGACGAAGCAACGTGGGTAAGTCCAGCCTGATTAATATGCTTACGGGTAACGGTAAGCTGGCTAAGACGTCAGCTACGCCGGGAAAGACGATTCTGATTAACCACTTCCTGATTAACGGGGCGAAGGGCAGGGAGCCCGGAGCGGACAGTTGGTTTCTGGTGGATCTGCCGGGCTATGGCTATGCCAAACGCAGTAAGAAGGATGCTGAGAAGTTTGAGCACATGATTACTACCTATATCCTGGACCGTGAGCAGATGACGAATCTGTTTCTGCTGATAGATGTGCGCCATGAGCCTCAGCAGATTGATCTGGAGTTTATGGAGTGGCTGGGCGAGAACGGTGTACCCTTCAGCATTGTGTTTACCAAGGCTGACAAGGTTGCCAAGGCTAAACTGAAGGGTAATGTGGTTCATTATCTTACGGAGCTGGAAAAGCAATGGGAGGAGCTGCCGCCTTATTTTGTTACCAGTTCGGAAACGAAGACGGGTAGGGAGAAGATTCTGAATTACATAGAGGAGATAAATAAAACGCTGATTCAGTAAGAATGGCGTAATGCTATGGGAAACAGTTGATTACAATGGATGAGTTTGTAAAATAAAATAGAGGGCGGCTTCACAGCTGCCCTCCATCTTTTAGGTATTAGTTTTGTTTAAGGTAAAAAGATTGTTTTCAGGATAACAGTTGCAAATTTAGGCGATTTGATAACACGGTGCAAGAGTTGGTTATATGTTATATAACATATTTCTGCACTTTTTAACATTTTTCGCCCAAAATCAGGCTTTTTCTATGAAAATCTGCTAAATCCTGGGCGGGTTTTTGCAGAATTTTACCAATTCTGAGCCCTTCTTTGGCAGCTGCTTCCGTTATTTCCTTCTCAAAGTAAAAAGCTATGCTTCCTACCATGTTGATTTCCATTTCGGGATGCCCGTAGGCAATGACATTCCGGGTAAAGAACTGGCGGAATGCCCATATGAGCATGTGGTGTATCTCTGTGTCTTCACGGTGTTCGGAGAGGAAGGGTACCAGTGAGGCAAGGAATCGGTTGGGCATGGGTTCCCTATATACTTTATTTATAATAATAGGGGCTGTGAGCTGAAATCTGTTCAGGAAAAGTTCCTGAAGTTGTGGGCTGAAGATTTTCTTCAGTACGTTGCCTACCAGTGTTTTTCCCAGAAAGGCGCCGCTGCCTTCATCTCCTAAGATGTATCCTAAGGGGGATGTGTTGCTGATGATTTCCTTGCCGTTGTACAGGCAGCTGTTGGAGCCGGTTCCTAAGATGCAGGCTATCCCCGCGTGGTTACGGCAGAGTGCCCTGGCGGCTCCCAGCAGATCACTTTCCACTTTTATCTCCCGGGCGGTGGGGAAGGTGCGGGCAAGTATGTCCTCTACGTTGTTTTTGTAGGGTGCGATACAGCCGGCACCGTAGAAGTGTATCTGCCGGATGTGGTATTCCTGCGGAATCTGTGGTACGAGGCTGTTGTTGATGATATCAAAAATAGCATCCTGGGAGTCTCTGACGGGGTTGATGCCCATTGTCTCGACTTCCAGGATGCTATTCTCTGCTGTGGTAAGGATCCAGTCTGTTTTGGTTGAACCGCTATCTGCTATAAGGATGCAGTTGACCATACAGGCGGATTTTTACTGCTGAGCGGGTGCTTCAGCGGGAGTCTCAGCAGGGGTTTCTGCTGATGGCTGAACCATACCGGGAACGTTGTTGGGATTGGTTGCGGCCTGCTCGATGGCGTTCTGCTGGATAACAGAGTCGTTATTGCTGCCGTCATGCAGGAATGCTACGCTGATGATGCTCAGGGCAATCATTGCTGCTGCCAGACCCCATGTTGCCTTCTCGATGAAATTTGTTGTCTTGGGAGCACCCAGAATCTGATTGTTGTTTGAGTAGTCTGCTGCCAGACCGCCGCCTTTGGACTCCTGAATCAGTACGATCAGGCACATCAGGACGGATGCCAGGACTACCAGAATTACGATTGAAGTGTACATGTTTTATTATTTATTTATTCTTGTTATTTATTATCAGTTTTTCCAAAAATCGGATTTGGTCTGCAAAGTAACGATTTTTTTTCGGATATTTCAAGGATAACTGCCGGATAATTTTGATTGCGTTCTCAAATTTGCCTTGTTTTATGTAAATTCCGGCTAAAGTTTCGGTCAAAATTCCGTTCTCTTCCTCTTTTTCTTCCTTTTCCTCAGTGACTTGTGTTTCTGATTCGTTTTCTTTCAGGACTATCCTGGTGGGCTCCTGGCTGAGGAAGTCTTCTACTACGCCGCCTCCGTTCATGGGCATGTCTGGGGTTTCTTCTTCGTGGGCTTCGTTCTGAAGCAGGAAGCCTATGTAGTCCTGGGTGGCATCTATGGGGTAACGTACGCTCTGAGGCTGTTCCTTGGGCTGGCTTTCCAAGAAGTCGGAGATGAGCAGGTCTGTTCTTCCGGACTTGCCTGTCCCGGTGTCGTCAGTGCTGTACTTGCGGCGCTCTTCGTCTTTCTGATAGTTGGGCTCTTCCGTCAGGGTGAATATGGCTTGCCTGTCAGGGAGAAGGGGGGCGCTTTCACGCAGCTCCTCGTCAAATTGGGGGGAGTGGTGTTTGTATAGTGCCTGTAGCAACAGAATACGGGCTGAGTGAAAGTACGGATGCTCGTCCTTCATGTTCCTGAGCATGGATATGGTCTGCTGGTCCATGCTGTTGGGTCTTCTGATGCAGTCTATTAAATGTCTTGGCATAGGTTTGTCACTTGTTTCATGTTACCAGTTTGCTACAGTGGCGTTGAAGATCTGTTCTACGATGTCCTTGGACATCTGGGTCACCAGTTCCTCCTGTACGGCTGTCAGCTGTTGGCTGGCGTCGTATTCGGTGGTGGCGGTGAACTGTCGTTCAAAGTCGTCTTCGTGCTTCTTGTTGTTGACGAATCTTACGTTTACGGTCATCTTGAGCTGTACCTGGCTGCTGTAGCCTTCGCTGGAGATTCCCTTGTTGTACTGGTCAAAGTGGGTGATCTCGCCGGAGAGCTGGAGGTCGCCGTTTTTCTTTACCTGCCTGAGGCGGGTCTGGCTGGCGTAAATGTCGGTCAGCTTGTTCTGGAAGATGGATTGCATGGGTGACCATACGTAGGCACTTCGTATGGGGAAGTTGTCTATCTGGATGGTCTTGGTATATTGGTAGTCTATACTTGCTCCGTTGAACTTGTATTCTATCCTGCAGGCACATAGGATTATGCATATGCAGCCGGCCAGCAATATGCTCATCCGCTTTTTATTCCTCAATTCCATATGCTTTCAGTTTTCTGTACAGGGTCCTGACGCTTATGCCCAGTTCGTCGGCGGCATCTTTCCTTCTGTAGTGGTTACGCTGCAGTGACTTTATGATGTTTCGCTTCTCCATGTCGTTGATGTTCAGGGTGTCTTCCTCCAGGACTTCCTCGGCGGTCTGGAAATCCATCTCTGATGCGGGGATGGGATTCTGGGGGATGGCTGAGGGGATGTTGGACACCTGATGGGGATAGGCTGGGGCGCCTGTTGTGGGAACGGTTGTGGTGGAGGGCAGGTTGGAGGGTTCTCCGCCCTGTATCTTCTGCTTCAGTTCCTCTACCTCGTTCCTGAGTTGCAGCACGGCGTGTGCCAGCATTTTGATTTCCTTCTCGTAGTCATGCTGGGAATCGGAGCTTCTGTTGCCTGTGATGGTGATTCCCATTTCGCTGTCTGAATTGGGGACGATGCCGAACTTGGCCAGTACCTCGGGGGTGATGACGCGTTCTTCGGAGAGTACGCTCATCTGTTCGACTACATTCTTGAGCTGACGTATGTTGCCGGGCCACTTGTAGGATTTGACTACTTCTTCGGCGGCGGGTGTCAGGCGGATGTATTCGGGCATCTGGTATTTCTCGGCCATGTCCATGGCAAACTTCTTGAACAGCAGTACGGAGTCGTCGTCACGCTCTCTGAGCGGCGGCATGCTGATGTTTACGCGGCAGAGTCTGTAGTACAGGTCCTGGCGGAACTTGCCTTCACGGATGGCGTGGGGTATGTTGACGTTGGTGGCTGCGATGATGCGGGCAGTGGTCTTGCGTATGGAGTTGCTTCCTACGCGGATGTATTCGCCGGTCTCCAATACACGCAGCAGTCGGGCCTGGGTGCTTAGGGGCAGTTCGCCTATTTCATCCAGGAAGAGTGTGCCGCCGTCGGCGGCTCCGAAGTAGCCTTCATGTTCGCTGATGGCGTTGGTGAAGGAGCCTTTCTCATGTCCGAAGAGTTCACTGTCGATGGTGCCTTCGGGTATGGAACCGCAGTTGATGGCAAGGTATTTCCTGTTCCTGCACGGACTTAAATCGTGAATGATGCGGGGGATGATTTCCTTTCCTACACCATTCTCGCCTTCAATGAGTACGGACAGGTCTGTGGGGGCTACCTGGACGGCTGTCTGCAGGGCTGTGTCCAGTGCTTTGTTCCTTCCGACGATGTTGTACTGGTTCTTGAGTTTTCTTAAGTCTATGTCCAGTTTCTTCATATCATGCAGTCTGTTCTATTCCACATTATTGCTGTTACGGTCTTCCCGCTTGTCATGGAAAAGTTTGGGCAGTGGGTTCTCACGCTCCTGGTCGTAAGTTTTTCTGTTGCGATACACATCGGTGGCGATGTAAGTGGCGTGGTTCAGGCATACGGTGTCTGCCAGGAAGGGTGATGTGATTATCCGGTCGGATCCGGCATAGAATCTTATACCATATTCATAGGCAAGGGATGCGAAGGCTTCTGTCGCCTTTTCTTTCTCGCTGGTGATGATGCCGTCATAGTACATGTATTTCTCCTGTTCGAAGAATTCCTTTATGGCGTAGGGACCGTATAGGTGTATATGCTTTTCCTCTATGGGGGCCTGAGGGGTGTTCTCTTGTACGGCCTTGTCACTGAGTATGGCTATGCGTGGGTGCTGGCAGTCGAAATCCCGTTCAAGGGTACGGTGGAATGATTCCACGGTTCGGCTGTCCACTTTCTCAACCAGTGCCATGCGTATGTCTTCGTTAATGAGCATTTCGGTACTGCCGGCGGGGCAGAGGAAGGGATTCTCCTGCGGGGTTATCACCAGGGCGTCTGTGTTGTTCTGCAGGAGGTCTTCCATGGCTGTCTTCTCGCTGTCCTCGCATTGCAGGAGTGAGAGCCGGCCGTCCTGGACTTCATCGGTACTGGTGATGGTGATGAAGTTGGTGCCCAGGTTCAGGGTCTTGCGCTGCTGTACGGCGGTTTCCTTGTCTCCGTATATGATGGGGTGGCACAGCTCCAGCGATACGGGTTCTTCAAATGCCGTCAGTATTAGGTCGTATCCTGTTCTGTCGGCTCTGCCTTGGGTGATTCCTATCTTTATCTTTTCCATAATTCTTATTTTGTGTCTTTTTTCTCTTCCTCGATGCTGATTTCTATCAGTGAATTCTGTTCCTGGGGAAGCTGTAATGTATATAGTGAGGCCTCAAGTCTTCTGATGAGGTCACGTTTTTTCTTCTCGGGGGCATAGACGAAGGCTTCTACTACGATGACGCGGTTGCTTTCGGCATCTACTCTGCTGTGGCTGACGAAGGGGCCGCCCATGCAGTCGTTCTTCATGAACCAGAGTCCTCTGATTTCCATGGCATAGGCTTTGTGAACCACTATGGGTTTGATCAGGGTGCACAGGGTGTCGGTCTGCATATACATGCCTTCCTTCTCGCCGGGGAGGTTTTTCTCCATGATGGAGTCGCGCTTGTGCAGAAGGTATTCCTTGTTGAATGTTTCGGGGCCTTCGTATTCGTAGCTGTACATGCAGATGTTCTCCAGTCCGGATGCTGTGTTGTTGCTGGTCCAGAAGAAGTTCTCGCCTTTCTTGTAGCTTTTCAGTTCATCGGGGGCATGCAGGTGGCATCCGAAGGTGAGCCAGGCCAGGTCGTCCGTTGTCTTGGAGAATTTCTTCTCCAGTTTCCTGATCAAGCGGTTCATCTCTGTGCGGGTGAGGAAGTCCACTACTTCCTGTCTGTGCTGTTCACAGAATTCCTGAAGGCTTTCCAGACTGGGGGCGTTGATGGTGAGTATAATCTGCTCTGTGGCATACTTGTCCCGTGCAAAGCGCATGCGGGCCTGGCTGAACTGTGTCTTGTCGATATTGACCAGGATGATGTTGCGGAAGAGCTGCATCAGGTGGTCATAGTGTTTGGGGTCTGTGTGGGAGATACGGAATGATCTTTCGCTCTGAGGCAGACAGGGGACGTCGGTGTCCAGGATGTTGAACAGTGCTCTTCCGGCAGGAGCATCCCATACTTCGTCTTCGAGTACTACCAGTACCTCGTACGGTCTGCCGCTGGCTACGGGCAATACCATGTCCTTTGTGCAGCCTGCAAGGGTGAGGCATGCCAGTACTGTTAGCAGATAAAATCTGAATTGTTTCATTTTTCTGATGTTTTCTTGTTATGTAACAGTCCGCAGGCGGCGTAGATGTCCTGTCCGCGGCTGGCACGGATGGTGGTTGTCACACCATGCCGGGTCAGGTAGTCACGCAGCCATATCATGGTTTCCTCTGATGCTCCCTTGAAGGGGGTGTCGGGAATCTGGTGGAAGCGTATCAGGTTGACGCGGCATTCGATGGGGCCCAGTAGCTTTACCAGTTCCTTTGCGTGCCGCGGCATGTCATTCAGTCCGCCGAAGACGATGTACTCGAAGCTCAGTCGGCGCTGGTGTGTCCAGTCGTACTGCTTCAGCAGGGCGAGGAGTTCCTTCAGGCCGCAGGCATTCTCGGCGGGCATCATCTCCAGCCGCTCGGCGGGGAAGGGGTTGTGCAGGCTGACGGCCAGATGGCATTCGCTCTCTTCCAGGAAGCGTGTCAGTCCTTTCCGGACGCCTACGGTTGACACGGTAATGCGTCTGGGGCTCCAGGCATATCCGTAATCGGCTGTCAGCACTTCGGTGGCACGCAGTACGGCGTCGATGTTGTCCATCGGTTCTCCCTGTCCCATGAAGACGATATTGGTAAGGGTGTCCCTTTCCGGCAAGGAGTAAATCTGATTCAGTATATCTGTCGCTGTCAGGTTGCCTCCGAATCCTTGCCGGCCTGTCATGCAGAAGCGGCATCCCATTCTGCACCCGGCCTGACTGCTTACGCATAGGGTGGCACGTTCGCCGTCCGGTATGTAAACGGATTCTACCAACTGGCCGTCCCGGGTGGGGAACAGGTATTTCCGCGTTCCGTCAATACTGCATTGACAGTCAGTATGGGCGGCACATCCTATGGTGTAGTGCTCATTCAGGATCTCTCTGTTTCTCAGGGAGATATTGGTCATCTCGTCAATAGCCCCCACGTGCTGTACATATATCCATCGTGCCACCTGTTTGGCGGCAAAGGCGGGCAGACCGACATCTGTGATGGCGGCTTTCAGCTCGTCAAGGGTCATTCCTAAAAGGCTCTTTTTCTCCACGTACTTACTTTATGAACTGCAAATATACATTATTTATAAGAAAAAACGCACTTAAAAGTGTGGAAAGTTGAGATTTAAGCATAATTTACATTCAAAATGCGTTTCTTTTCATAAATTATATATATCTTTGCTCCTAAACAAACCAGTGAATTACACATTATGAACCTTAAAAGAAACATTTTTCTTACTTTGGCAGTTATCTCTGCCAGTGTTACAGTATGGGCGCAAAGCCTTAGTCCAAGTACCAAATACCATTTCCAGGAAGGTACGATTGTCATAGATACCCCACAGCGTCCTGCCGGTCAGCAGCATGTTCTGGGTCTGACGGCTCCTAAGTTGTCAACTGTCCGTGTGGCCTTTGTGGGCTTGGGTATGCGTGGTCCCGGCGCTGTTGAGCGCTTTACCTATATTCCCGGTGTGCAGATAGTCGCCCTTTGCGATTATGAGGAAAAGCGTGCCGAGAAGTGTCAGGACTACTTGCGTAAGGCCGGTCTTCCGCCAGCAGATATCTATAGCGGCGAGAAGGGCTATGAGGAGGTGTGCCGTCGTTCAGACGTTGACCTGGTCTATATCGCTACGGACTGGGATCACCACTTCCCTGTTGCCAAGTGTGCGATGCTGAACGGCAAGCATGCTGCCATTGAGGTGCCCTGTGCCATGAATCTGGAGCAGTGTTGGGAACTTATCAATCTTTCAGAACAGACACGTAAGCATTGTATGATTCTGGAGAACTGCTGCTATGACTGGTATGAGATGAATGCCCTGAATATGGCACAGCAGGGTGTATTCGGCGAGATTGTCAGCGCAGAAGGTGCCTACATCCACAATCTGGATCCTTTCTGGGATTATTATTGGAAAAATCCCGACGGCTCTGACCCTGACGGATTAGGATGGCGTATGAAGTACAATATGGAGAACCGTGGCGACTTGTATGCCACACATGGCCTTGGCCCCGTTGCACAGGCGCTGGATATCCATCGCGGTGACCGCTTCAAGACTCTTGTTGCCATGGATACCAAGAGTGCTCATGGTAAGGAGTATGTGAAGAAGAAGACGGGCAAGGAGCCTGCCGACTTCCGTAACGGTGATCAGACTACTACTATGATGCGTACTGAAAACGGAAAGATGGTGATGATTCAGCACAATGTTATGACTTATCAGCCTTATAACCGTTTGTATAAGCTGATTGGTGTTAACGGCTATGCCACCAAGTATCCTGAGGCACGTTTTGCCCTGGACGGAAGTGCTGTCAAGGAGAGCGGTATCCCGCAGGTTGATAAGCTTGACACTCATGCTTTCATGAGCGCCGACCAGCAGAAGGCTCTGGTTGAAAAGTACCAGCATCCCATCCTGAAGAAGTATGGTGAAATGGCTAAGCGTGTAGGCGGTCATGGCGGTATGGATTTTATCATGGATGCCCGTATGGTTTACTGTCTGCAGAATGGCCTTCCCCTTGACATGGATGTATATGACCTGGCAGAATGGTGCTGTCTGGCAGAATTGGGTACCATCAGTATGGACCACAACTGTGCCGCAGTAGAATTCCCTGACTTTACACGTGGTTACTGGAACGTTGCCAAGGGATACCGTCATGCTTATGCTTCTCCTGCCGATGAGGCTGCTGCCGAAGCACTTGCCAAGGCCAGTACGGATGCTCAGAAAGAGCTTGCCGCCAAGAAGAAGTTGTGGGAAAAGTACGACAAGGCTAAGGAGAAAGCTAAGTCTAAGAAATAAATTAACAACCTGTTATCGTTTATTTTTAACCCCTCCCCATGGCGGGAGGGGCTTTTCTTTATGGAAGAGAAATCAGAGATCCGCAGTTTTATCCGTCAGCAAAAGGCTTCTTATACTTCAGAACAGCTGGATGCTATGTCTGAAGCCGTCTGTAGCAGTATTGTGCATGGAGGTCAGTGGAGTGTAACGGCTACCATTCTGCTTTACTACCCGTTGCCTGACGAGGTAGATGTGCGTCCTCTTATCCGGATGGCTTATCAGGCAGGACACAAGGTGCTGTTGCCTGTTGTTGTCGGGGATGAACTGGAATTACGAGTCTATCAGGGTGAGGATTCCTTGCGCGTGGGCGCGTATAATATTATGGAACCTGTAGGTCCGCTCTTCCCCAGGGAACTGTATGGGCAGGTGCAGACGGCTCTTGTTCCCGGTATGGCCTTCGATGCTACCGGTCACCGGTTGGGTAGGGGTAAGGGTTATTACGACCGCTTGCTGCCACAGTTACCCCAGACTTATAAGATAGGTGTATGCTATCCTTTCCAGTTCCTTGCCAGTATTCCTTCTGAGGAACATGATGTATCCATGAATGAAGTGGTCTGTGGCTAAAAAAGGTTAATTTTAATTCATTCTTCTTGCACATTTTTTATTTTTGTGTGCATTTTTTCTTTAAAAATTTGCACACTTCATATTCTTGTGTTACCTTTGCACCCGAAATTTATGTTAAACCAAAGGTAAAAAGAATGAAAAAGCTACTTATTTCAACCTTTACAATGTGCCTGTCAGCCTCTGTTATGGCTGGTGGCCTGAACACAAATTCTAATCAGAATGCTTCTTTTGAACGCCAGATGTCTCAGAACGGTATTATCGACATTGCCGGTATGTATGCCAACCCTGCAGGAACTGCTTTCCTGGCTAACGGTTGGCATTTTCAGTTAACTAACATGAGCGTGTGGCAGCAGCGCAATATTACTACCACATTCCCCTTGTTCCCGTATAACGCTGCAAGGCCAGGCGAGACTACTCATGAGTACAAGGGAACGGCTAAGGCTCCCGTCATTCCTTCTTTTTCTGTTTCTTATAACAGGGATAAGTGGAGCGCAAATTTCCATTTTGCCGTTACCGGTGGTGGAGGTAAGTGTGACTTCCCCAATGGTCTGGGAAGTTTTGAATCCCTGGTTGGCGGGACTATAGTCTCAGCTGTGGGGCTTCCTAATTTCAGGGGCTATAGCTTAGATTCTAAAATGGAGGGTCACTCTTATGTCTTCGGTGCTCAGATTGGCGGTACTTATAAGATTCTGCCTAACCTGTCCGCTTTTGCCGGCGTAAGACTGGTTTACGGAAACAACGGCTATGACGGTTATATCCACAATATTACTGCACTTATTCCCAATCCCATGGATCCCTCCAGCAATGTCCCTGTAACAGCTGACCAGGATCCCCGACTCTCAAGCATTGATTTGGACTGTACCCAGAAGGGATGGGGTGTAACTCCGATTATCGGTCTTGACTGGAAGGCTACTGATTATCTGAATCTGGCTGTTAAGTATGAGATTCCTACAAAGATGGTTTACAAGAACACCAGTACATTGAGTATTGCGGCTAATGCAGTGTCCAGCCTGGCCAAGTTTCGTGACGGTTATAAGGTGCGTGAGGACTTGCCCGGTATCCTTTCTATGGGTGCCATGGCCACTCCTATCAAGTCTCTTCGTATGATGATCGGATGGAATGTTTATTTTGACAGCGCCGTAAAGAAGGGTGTTACTGATAAAGACGGCAATGAAATCGTTGCCACATACAAGGCTGGTGAATACCGTCCAGTTGACGGTAATCCTGATATCCTGGCCAGGGATATTGATGCCAATACCTGGGAGATGAATATCGGTGTAGAATACGATATCTGTAAGTACCTGACCGTATCCGGTTCATGGCAGCGTACCACATACGGTATTTCTGATACCGGTATGAGCGACCTCAGCTTCAACAACACCAACAATATGTTCGGTTTCGGTGTCCGTGTCAAGCCTATTGAGCATTTGAGCTTTGACCTCGGCTTCATGCACACCATTTATCAGGACCGTTCTGTAATCACTCCTACTGCCGTGGGTAATAAGAACGATTTGTACATCCGCCGGAATGATGTGCTTGGCGTAGGTGTTATCTACGAATTCTGATGATTATCAGACTATAGGGTTAGTAATATATTCAATAAGGAACTCCCGTCATTTTTGTGGCGGGAGTTTTTCTTTTTCTTTATACTACTTCTTAAAGGGATCGCCATCTGGGGCCCGGCTTACTATCCAGCGGAAGGCATTTATGAACAGCAGGTTCTGTGTGGCATCAATGAAGGCTTCGTCGCCGTGTCCCATATTAAGATATATCATTCTGTATTTTCTGTTTGTCCAGACAATAGGGAAGTCACCGTATTTCACCACATCCTTCAGCCCGAAGGGATACATCTTTGACGATATGGATACCAGTACCTGCACATCAGGGTTTTCCCGTGGACCGGGTTGCCATTGATAGAATTCACTTGCGGGAGCCACAAAGGATTGCGGCAGGCTTCGGGTAACACTGTGTTCCTGCGTATCGCATTCAACCAATGCCGGTTGCGGGGGCCAATTGTTACAGTAGAATGCTCCGCACCCCAGGAACTTGTTGTACCAGGACCATCGGGTGTTGCTGTCATTATAGGCTGAGGCATGGAATCCCATCCAACCGCCTCCGTTCTCCATGTATTTCTCGAAAGCCTCACGCTGCTCCTTCCCCACAGGTGCCGCATTCAGGCTGATGATGATACTGTAGTCCTTCAGTCTCTCATAGGGATAATCTGCCAGCGAGGTGGTAACATCCATTATCCATCCCTCACCGAATGTGAGTTTGCGGAAGAATCCGATCGCCTGTGTGTCGAACTGTACATGGGCTTCCTCAGCTCCCGGCTCATAATGAACCAAGGCACGGAAACGGGGACCTCTTGCATAGTTGGCGGCATATTCGCCGTTTTTCTGGGCTGATAGCAGGCTACAGCATAGGATACCTGTCAGCAGGACCAGTAGTCTGATGTTTTTTGTCATATCTGTTATTATTGGTGGTGGGATTGTCATTCTCCGTCGTGCAGCGCCCAATGCAGGCTGTTTTCAAGCAGGCAGATAAAGGCGGGGGTGTCAAACAGCTTTTTGCTGTGTCCGAACTGGAAGTAAACATTCCTGGCCCGTTTGGCTGGATTGGTCCAGATAACGGGATGGTCACCCATCCTGACGTCCGTATTCCGGGTGTAACTGCACTCGTCAACATGAGCCAGTACATGAACATTGGGCCGTGGGTCGCAGTCATATGTGTACCATTCATCGTCAGGTATGATAAAGGTGCCTGGCACATCTTTCATGACGGGGTGTGCGTGGTCTTCCACCTGCACCGTTCCGTCGCTCTTGTCGGCAATATAGTTCCTGAAGCGAATCCTTCCCATGAAGTCCCAGAACCAGTCCCACATCCCGAATCCGTCAAATTCGCCCAGCAATGTGGCATGATGGAATCCGATGTAACTGCCTATACCTTTATCTATATAGTCCTGCATATCCCTCTTTGCCGCCTCACTCCAGGCGTATGGCGGGTAGTTCAGTTGCAGTATCAGATGATATTTTGCCAGTTCTCCCAGGGGGATGTCTTTTGCCTGGTCCAGTATTGTCAGTTCCATGTTCATGCGTTTTTTCTGCTCCTCCAGCCATCGCAGTCCTGCTGCAGTGAATTCTTCATGCTGTCCTCCGCGTTCAGCCAGTACCAGTACCCTGCGTGGCGCTTCTGTACCCTTCCGGTTCTTCATCAGGCTTATACAGAGCGTTCTGCTCTCATCTCCCTGAGAATTGTCGCTGGCATAGTCCCAATACATGCCGCCACACAGGTTGTTGTCCAGGATAAACTGGCATTTTGCTGCCAGTGAACGTGTATTCTCGTAGCCCCATACAAATTCGCCCTTGCCGTTTACCCGATAGGGAACCTGGCCCTGTTCGTCCCATCTTGTCTCGTATCCGGCCGGCAGGATTCCCGTCCGGTTGTACTGCCGCAGTCCTTCATCATCTCTTTTTCCCTTA
>JAEEGF011278113.1_pt1 | contig 20886 bp, 17 predicted proteins | sample 9134171 | NCBI WGS metagenome assembly JAEEGF01 (sample SAMN16246542, study PRJNA631951) | gut metagenome | biome: gut microbiome; feature: rumen; material: AP-attached | host: Bos | place: Iran: Karaj | collected 2018-10
TCCGTTTACTGTTATCTTCATCACTTCTTCACTTTGACTATTGCACTAAAATCACACTCTCCTATACACAATCCGCACTGCGTACACATTTCCGTATCGATGACATGCTTTTCGTAAGGAGTGTATTTAATGGCACCGGACGGGCACACACGCGAACATTTCGTGCATCCGACACAGTCGTCCGTAATCGTCAGTTTCACCATATCCTTGCACGACCCCGTCCGACAGATACCCTGCACGTGCTCCTCGTATTCGTGCCGGAAATAGCGTAGCGTGGAAAGCACCGGATTAGGAGCAGTCTTGCCCAGTCCGCACAGGGCTGTCCGCTTTATGCTCAGCGCCAATTCTTCCAGTTGGTCGATGTCTTCCATCTTAGCCTTACCTGTGGCAAGCCGATCCAATATGTCCAGCATCCGTCGTATTCCGATGCGGCAGAACGTGCATTTTCCGCACGACTCGGCACAGGTGAAGGCGGTAAAGTAACGTGCCACATCCACCATGCAACTGCTTTCGCCCAACACCACCAGTCCGCCCGAACCCATAATGGCGCCCATCTGGTTCAAGGCATCGAAATCCACCTCAACGTCACACAGTTCTGCAGGAATGCATCCTCCCGACGGGCCGCCTATTTGTATAGCCTTCAGGGCTTCCCCGCCTTCCACTCCACCGCCTATCTTATCCACAATCTGACGCAGCGTTGTACCCATCGGCACTTCGATAAGTCCGCCATGATTCACCTTTCCTGCTAGGGCAAACACCTTGGTACCGCGACTGCCCTCTGTACCTACTTTGGCATATTCGTCGGCCCCGTGATGCACGATATAGGGTATCTGGCTCAGCGTCTCCACATTGTTTATAAGCGTCGGACGGCCGTCCAAGCCCTTCTGTGCCGGATAGGGCGGACGAAGATGCGGGAATCCGCGTTTGCCCTCCATCGAGGCGATGAGCGCCGTTTCTTCTCCGCAGACAAATGCTCCCGCTCCTTCGAACACACGGATATCGAAAGCGAAGCCGGTACCGAACAGCTTTGTTCCCAACAGCCCCTTGCGTCGGCACATATCCAGTGCCTTGCGGATTCGGATAACAGCCTGAGGATACTCTGCCCGGATATAAAACACGCCTTCGCGGGCTCCTACGGCATAACCCGCTATTATCATTCCCTCTATCACGCGCAGCGGATAAGACTCCAGCAGAATGCGGTCCATAAAAGCACCAGGGTCACCTTCGTCACCGTTACAAATCACGATGGGCAGCCCTCTCAACTCTGAACTCTCCCCTCTCAACTCTAAACTCTCAACTCTCAACTCCTGTTCGGCTACCAACTGCCACTTTCTGCCGGTAAGGAATCCGCCGCCGCCCCTGCCGCGGATGCCGCTCCTCAGCACCTCGTCTCTTACCTGCCGGGGAGACATGCCTGTTACGGCTTTCTTCAGTGCCTCAAAGCCCCCCATAGAAAGATACTCATCAAGGTCGAGGGGGTTCAGGCGTCCGAAGCCTTCAGTCGAGATACGTAACTGTCCGTCCAGAAACGTGTTTATACTCTGCGTACGTTCCTTCTCAGGGATGAAAAGAATGTTGTCCCAGGTCTGATCCGAATGGAACACGTCGATCTGATTCAGGATGGAATTACGCAGGCGACGCAAACGGCGGAAACGGCCAGCCGGCCGGAAGTGGTGAAGCAGTATTTCCTTCACCTCGTCGGGCTGAACATTAGGATACCGCACAATGTTTCCGTCGGGGGTTGCCACATCTATAAGGGGAACCTGGTTGCATGTTCCCACACAAGAGACCGGTTTGATTCTCACATGAATGCCCAAATCCCTACAAGCCTCCACCACGGCTGCATACACCTCGGCTGTTCCGCTGGCCTGACAACAGTTCTCCATGCCAAGACGCACCTCTCCCTGAGGGCTGAGCTGGGTGTCGGTATCCGAAGGTTGAGCCTCCTCCGATAACATTGACTCGAACTCGTCTAACACTTCGCGAACCCGACCGGGCAACACATGACCGAAAATCTTCTGGTCGATCTGCACCACAGGTGCCAGTGCACAACATCCCAGACAAGCCACCTTCTCGACAGAGTATTTACCGTCCGAGGTAGTGATATCGTCGCCCTCCAGATGCAACTCGCGCCGGAAAGCATCGTACACATTGCCTGCACCCTTCACATGACAAGCCGTTCCGATACATACCTTTATAATATGCTTGCCGTATGGAATCATCCGCAACTGTGAATAGAAGGAAGCCACGCTGACGAGTTGCGCACGGTCTATGTCTGTACGCTCGTACAGCCGGTCCATAGCGTCAGACGGCAAGTAATTGAATTCTTGCTGTATAGCCTGTAGAAGGGGGATAATCTGGTCCCGTTTCGTGCCAATCCTATCGATAATGGCATCCGTCTTCCGGCTGATCACCTCTTTTGTATCATTCATAATTCACCATTTAACATTCATCGTCCCCGCAGGGAGGGATTATTGGATACTCATTCCTTCTTTACGCAATAAAGCGACTTGTCCGTCCTGACTATCATCATGCCATCCGTAAAAGCCGGAGTAGCAAACGTCTTCTCGCCGGTCTCGAACGATGTTATCAGATCGAAGGTACTGGCAGAAAAGATATACGCCTTACCGCTGTTGCTGAACAGATACACTTTTCCGTCCACTATAACAGGGGAAGAATAGAAGGGCGTGGTAAGGTCGTGTTCCTTCTTCACCTCGCCTGTTTTGGCATCATAGGCACACACCATTCCATAACTTGTGGCACAGAACACCAAGTCTTTTGTGGCAGCCAGACTGGAACATTCGGGCAGATAGTCGCCGGCCTCCCATAATGTTTCTCCCGTGGCACCGTCTATGGCAATACACGTAGCATACTCGCTGGCTCCGTAAACGATGCCGTCGGCACTTGCAGGACTCGAACCTACTTCTCCGCTCATGCACTCTACCCGCCACAACTGGTTACCGTTAGACAATTCGTAGGCTGCTATGGCAGGATTACCCATCACCACCAAAGCCGTCTTTCCGCCCAACGTAGCAATGATGGGCGAACTCCATGCTATCCTGTCCTTGGCTCCCTTGCTCCATATCGTATTGCCGTTCTTGGCATTGAGAGCCAGAATCTGGGCATTCGTATTATTCTGATACTGGATGATGAGCATACTACCGTACATCAGCAGAGAGGAGGCATATCCGTAATGGTTGTCGGGCAGACCTATGTTCTTTGCCCATAACCGCTTCCCGTCCATATCGGCACATATCACATCACCTGTAGCAAAGATGGCACACACCTGTTCGCCGTTAGTTGCCACGGTACTGGCAGCCAGTCCGGTATCGGCATTCACACTGGGCATCGAACTGGGCGAACCGGCTATACCGTCGGCCTTCACAGTCCAACGCAACTCGCCCGTCCACACATCATAGCAATAAAGTTCCCGAGCCTTGTCGTCGGCTCCCGTGATGAAGACATTCCTTCCGGTGATGACCGGTGAGTTATACCCATGCTTCGGGATGGTTGATTGCCAGAGGATATTCTTCTTGTTCTTCAGATTCCAAGTCGTAGCAATGCCTCTTGCCTGGGATTTCCCACTGGAGTTGTTACCCCTGAAAGCCTTCGACGAAACCTTAAGTTCCGGCATCTCCTCCATCCCGGTACTGTCGGCATCCGCCGCAATGCTGTCTGCCTTCACCTCTGTACTGTCGATTCTCACCTCCACACTATCCCTGTCAGCCGTCGGCTCCTCCTTAGGTATGTCAGCCAATGTCTCCTCATCCGCAGACGGCCTTGAACCGAGATTCTGAAAAACAACCAGTCCCACGCCGGCAACCAGTGCTACAACAGCTGCCCAGGAAAGATAGCTGCGTGCCCTGCTTTTTATCAGCCATTCATCGATGGGATAGAAATCCTTCCCGGGCAGATTCTTCGCCTCTTTGTAATAGAGGTTTAAGCACGTAACCAAGACAGCCGCCATGCCAAGCAACAAATAGATACCCATTTTAAGTTGTCCCTCCTTCACGAAATAGGCTTTACGGGAAAGAAGGTCCAGAGCCCGTATCTGTTCCTGTAACGATTCGTTCCCGCTGTTTGTCTCGTTCAGTTCCTTCAGGGTTTCCATTACCCCGGTCTCCAAGGGCGAAACCTGCCTCATCTGATAATAGCTTATACTCAGCATGGCAGTCAGCGTTAACAGGAAGACTGCCGTAACAAAGGCAATATTACGATATAGTTTTCTCATTTTTCAGGGGTTTTGAGGTTTTGGGGACAATAATTAAAACACTTTCCGCACATAGTACAGCGAGCCATCGAAATTTCATAGGTCTTACGGCCGCGTTTCAACGAAAGTTTCATCAGCTTGAAACCTATTACAAATCCAATCAATGCACCTGCCAGATGGGAATAAAAAACATAGTCGCTACGCACAGCATCCACCTTTTCCTTCAGTTCGGCCATATCGCCGCCCATGGCATGGAAGGTCTCCACCTCCAATGGTTCTTCCAACTCAGGACTAGCTTCTTGCCGGAGAAGCAGTTCATAGAGATACACATCTTTATGGGCAAGGCTCAATGCATCACTCTGGCTCCCCACAAGCTTTGCTCCCACAAAGGTCAGAATCGGTAACACTAAAGAAAGTACGATAACACGTCTTACACCTTTCCGCCGCTCTTCCTTAGTCCTATTGCTTTGTGGAGCACGAATGGCATCTACAGGGCAAGAAACGCCGCAAAGTGCACAGTTGACACACCCCTTACCGGTAATCTCAAGTTTCTTCCACGACAAGGCACTGAACACACTGAGCAAGGCACCATACGGGCATATGAACTGACAGAAAGGCCGCCCGACAAAGACAGACATCACCAGCAGCACGAAACCAAACGACATCACACCTATATCGCCTCCAAAACGGAAAATCCCGATAAACGGATCTAAACGACAGATAAGGAACTGACTGCGTGTAGCTGCGTAAAGTATAGTGAAAGCCAGATATATCCATGGAATAATGGATAAAGTGACAGAGACAGAACGGGAAAGGCGGAAGTTCTTGACATTAATTAACTCCTGCAATGCACCTAACGGACAGACTCCCGAGCAGAACACACGGCCAAAGAGCAAAGCGAATATGATGGGAAGTAAAAAAACAAGAAGCACATACCAGGGCAAGTGATATCCGCCATCCACGGCTGCAATTATTACATTCTGTATGGATCCGACACTACACACACAACCACTTCGGAAGAAACCAAAATACAAGACAGAAACCAATGACATGGAGAAGATGATGGCACGACTCCGTTTCCTGTATGCAGCCCACACGAGAAGTCCCATCATGCCAACCAGCAACACAACATCAAGAACATTCCAGAATGACTCATTGGGGAGTCCGTGAACAATGTCCGGATATTCGTATCCCGATGTGAAGTCAGGTTTGGGGAATCGGGCAACAGCCAAGGATTCCACACTTATCAATGATGTGATAGCAAATAACAATTTACGCATGATCTTTCATTTTATATGCTTGGTCGTATGATACACGTTCTATGGCATTTGAAGGACACACCCGGGCAATGGCACATTCATTACATTGCTGGCACTTCTCCTGGTCTATCTGCAAAAACAATGAACCATTGCCAAAAGAAGTACAACCCTTTACACATTTTCCACACCCCGTACAAAGGGACTCATCTATCGTATATTCAAAATAGGGTTCCTCCACAAATTCACGTCGAATGGCTCCCGTGGGACACATCATATTCTCTGCGGCAGTATCCAGTTCCTTCACCCCGGGACGATAATAGCCTCCACACAGGTCACAGTATCCGCAAACTCTGTTGGCATGGAAACACTTGACGGCAGAGACCGTCAGAACGCAGTCTGTCTCGCATCGTCCGCACTGTGTGCATTTGTAGGGGTCGATCTGCCAGAACAGATCTCCTTTCCTGCCATTTGCCTTTGTCAGGAGAAATCCTCCGGATGCCAATGTTAAACCTCCGGCCAGGAAAGAACTGCATGTACGCAGGAAATTTCTGCGTTCCATTGGGCTTTTAATCTTTTTATCCATTTTCCTTTAACCGTTAACTATGATACTTTTAAGGGACAATCGGCATTGCATTGCCCGCACTCTGTTTGTTCACCGAATCGCTTGTCGTATTGGAAAACTGATACTTTATCTCCACCGGCCACGATGAGTTTGCCCTTCAACATACGAACATAGTAGGCCTGATGTCCGCCTCCCAATGCTTTGCTGTCCAAGAGCACACTGCGGAACTTTCCGTCCTTTCGGTAGCAACTGATACGTGGTATGCCTTTTTCCGAGGTTATCAGTTCGCCATTATTCGAGGAGGTAAGGAATACAGGATTACAACAACCACTGAAAGCACCTGCCTCGGTTCCTGATTTGCCGAAGGAGGTTACGAACTCGCCACCTGTTGTATAACTCTCTACCTGATGACGTCCCGGGTTGGAGCAATAGACGGTTCCGTCGGCATAGGTAATGCCAAAACTGTAACTTGGAACGACGAAACCCTTGGGGCTTTGAATAAAACGTGCAAGGGTTCCGTCAGGATTGAACTTGCAGATGTTCTTATTGGCAGCATCGGTTACGAAAACACCTTCAGGACAAACTGCAAACGAGCAATAATCGGAATTTTCACTGCAAGCATCCCATTTCCGTATGATGTCTCCCTGACGATTATACACTTCGATACGGGTAGGAAAGAGTGCATAGATGAGGCCTTCGTGAACGGTAAGGTCACGAAGGTTGCTTGGCGTGGAAAAGTTGGTCTGTAACTCACCACTTATCCCATAGACCGAGATATTGTTAGGTGTGCTGATATATAAGCTTCCATCACTTACATCCATTGCACAGATATCACCAGGTACCTGAAAACCAATTACACGACGATAGGGAGAAACAAAATCTTCGTCTTCCTTTAACAGAACAGTGCCCCTGACCCGTTTGGAATCATAGAAAAGCTTCTCGGGACGCTTGAACATCTTCCACATTCCTCGGCCCGTAATGAAGAGTATCACTCCTCCTATGGTCAGCGAACCGGATAATTTCAGAAAACTACGTTTGTCCATATATTTATCTTTATATTCCTTTATTTTGCCACCTTAATGCATTTTATTGTCTTTGCATCCCTCACTATCAGCATCCCGTCTGCGTATGCCATAGGCCCCCATGCATCTATGCCCTCGTCTATTATTTTCTGCTTTCGAAGCAGTTTCATCGATTTGGCATTCAGCTGATATGCATACAGTTCCCCGTCTTCTTTCAGAGCAAAAAGTCTGTCCCCGATAACTAAGTAGGGCCCCAACCCGAAGCGCTCATCAGCAGCTGACGTCCAGATGGGATGGTGTATGTCGGTAGGAGAATACATGGCCAGACGCTCACGCATGCCGCCTCCGTCTTTGGGAAGAATGGTTATAAGTGTACCCTGATAGTTGATGGGGGTCTGCTGTTCGCTGGACATTCCTTCGCTTGCCTTATAGCTATCTTTTATTACGGTGCGCCAGGAAGTTCCCTGCCTGTTTACCTGAAGCAAGGCTCCGCCTGCCCCATATCCTGCCACAAGGAATACTTGGTTCTGCGATATCTGAAGGGGAGAAGGAGCTACTACCGAAGGTTGCCACTCCTGGGCACTCCATAACAGACGGCCTTGGGTGCCGGTTTCGGCCGAAACGCCACACACGCCTCCCACACCAACATATACAAAAGTGGGTACCCCGTCCAGGGTCATGGGAATGACGGAGGAGTGGGACATCTTAAATTGTACCGAGTTGGGGGTTGCCCACAGTGTCTGACCTGTTTTCACATCGAGTCCCAACATTAGCGTGTCTTTACCTGCCGGAGCCAAGACGAGCATATCCTTGTATATGAGGGGACACTGCCCTGTGTACCAGAACGGGATTTCTGTACCGAAACGCTTTTTCATATCGATACTCCAACGCATCTGACCCGATATCTTATCGCAGCACATTACATGGCCTTCCGGTCCTATGGTAACTATCAGTTCTCCTGCTACAGCCGGAATGGTACGGGAGAACCCGTGGTTTCGTTTCATGGGTACACGATACCAACGGCGCCATAACTGTTTGCCCGTTTGAAGATCCAGGCAGCGCAGCGCATCGGAACTCAGTTGTTCGTCATAATCGAGCACATACACACGACCTTCAGAGATAACGGGAGCAGCATGCCCTTCGCCAGTCTCTACCGACCACATCTCCTGAAAATCTCCCTCAAGCCATTTCGCGGTTGGTGACAAAGTAGCCTGGTTGTCGAAACGGGCACCACGGAAACAAGGCCATTCCCCTTTGAGGGCTGAGGCTTGAGAGGAGTCTTGCATGAAGAATTCACCTATCAGCACATCATCTGCCTTACGGCTATGCCCTGCAGGACGATGGTCGGCTCCTGGCTGCGACTCGGTGAAATGGCTACTGGGGTCGTAAAAGTGCCAGAAGATAAGCAGACACAGGTAGAAGATGGTGACACCTATGGTAATCCATGTAATCTTTTTGTCGTTCATGCGGTCGTTCCTTTTAATGCGTTCAATAGGAATAATACGTTATAGAGTTCCTCGGAGTACCAGAGTCGCGAGAAATACAGTCCGATGGGTTCGCGTTCGTAAAGAGTGCCGGCCTTAAAGCGCTGGTAGAGATAGTCCCAACCCCGTTGTCTGGGTTCTTCGTAAAGGTGGGGAAAATGTTTCAGGGCAGCAAGGGCACGACAGGTATAGGTGACCTTGGATGGCACACCTTTGTTTCCGCCCCACCCTCCGTCTTCGTTCTGGGAAGTGAGGAGAAAGTTGATTTGAGAGGCGGCCAACTCTGTGGCAACGGGGTGATGGGCAGACATCAGATAGTCGATAGCTGTAGCTGTTCCATACACGGGGGCTTTCTCGTCCTCAGCATCCTGGTCGCCAAACCACAAGGGTATCCATCCGTTACTTTCCTCTGCACTCTTTCTCATCCATGTGAGCATACGGTCGAGACTCTTCTGTACGTCTGATTTTAGCTTGCCATCGAGAGAGGGCAGCCAAAGTCCCATGGCGAGGATAGCATGTGCAGTGATGTCTGGGGTGCTACGGTCAAAAGGAAGTCTGCCCCATCCCCTGCAGAAGGTAGGCATTCCACCATCGTTGTTTTGCAGTTGCATCAACCATTTCAGACCATTCCGAACCTCGTCGCAGGGTGTTCCATGGCTTAGATGGTGAAGCGCCACCAGGGCTCCGCTGGTATCATCCCCATCGGGCACGGAGCCACTAAGGTCGCTCCATCCCCAACCGCCTGGCTGGGCAGCAGTGAAGGGATGAATCGTCGTTGTAGCATTTCTCCTGATGAGCAAAGAGAGCTCCTCGAAAGGGGATGTGCCGGGCGGCAGGACTTTTGCGGCGAGGCTGGTGAGCCAACCGGACAGATTGGTGTCGATAGGCCACGAACCGTCGTCCCTGATAGTATCTGTGAGGAATTTCGCACAACGTTGGGTCACCTCATGTTCGCGGAAAGAACTCTCTGCCAGGCACATACTCACAAAAGCCGTTAGGGGAGCTGCTTCAAGGAACCCGCCATCGGCAGGTTGCATACGGAGCAAGACTTGCATGGCCTTGGGAACAAAGAGCCGGCGGATGGGTGATAAGAGTCCTCCCTTCTTTCCCATCTGACAAACACCTATGGCAATGAGGGCAGGGATGGCATAACTTACAACGGGAAGGTTGAGATATCGGAACAGTCGCTGAGGCAAAGTGGCCAGTTCGAATGGGAAGGGTGGGATTTTCTTCCAGTCCGTGACCACTCCGGCCAGTGCACACATCATAAGAATGGGGACAGAGAACGTAAGGTCGCGTCCGCAGTAACGGAGCACACCCTGTGTGAGTGCTTCCTCGCTGTCACCCCCCAGATGTTTGTTGAGGTATTGACGGGTCTCGGATGGAGCCTGCCCGACAGCATAGAGCGATACGTAGGTAAGCAGCGTGGCCGTTGTGTTGGACGGACTTTCCACACTGTCGCCCCACGACCCGTCGGCTTTCATGGTCTGACGCAACCATCTCACGCCTGCCTGGATGGGTGCAGCATATCTGTCTGAGTCGATGCGCTGAAGGGCAAACACACTGACAGCTGTAGAGATGGCACTGCTCGAAAGCGAGCCTCTCCACATACCGTCTTGGGAACGACTCTTCATGAGTCGGTTCAGAGCATCGGTCTGCATTTCCTTCAGTTCTTCACTCTTCATTTTTCATTCTTCATTCTAAACTTCCTAATGCAAGTAATCCGTAAAAAACGTACTCCACATCGCTATAGTCATCAAGCAAAGTGGGGGCAAAACCACCGGACTCCAACCAGTGAGCCTGAACAAACGGCATGGCATCCCCGACAGCTTCACCTAAGAGGCGCAGTGTGAACAATGCCACAGCGGTACTGAGCAGGTCTGGTATTGGAGCCTCCTCGCTGGCACGGAAACCTCCGCTCTCGTCTTGCCGCTGCCGGAGCCATTTCACATACGTTTCATCCGACGGGATGCCCGTCTGGTGTTGCATAGCCAGGACACAACAGACGGCATTGGTGGTGGAATCAGAAAGCGAAGTGGGCAGCGTGCAGAAGGACTTATCTGCAAGCGGTGTAAGCGCTGTACCGAACTTCATTTCCTTCTCCAGGAATGCAAAGAAACGCCCATATACGGTGTCTTGCTTCCTGCTCTCGGGCACAGAGAGGCGAATCCCTGTAGTGAGGAGTCTGACGGGAGAGAATACGGCTTGGAGCACATGACCGAACTGCCCGTAGTAGGCATCCTCGTGCCCTCCGGCATTCATGTAACCGTGAGCCGTTTTCTGCGAAGCCACGAATGTCCGCACAGCTCTTTGTGCTTCGGGAGTCATGCTTTTCCATCCTCTTCGCAAGGACTTATATACCTTATATAATAATGGCGTCTTCATCCCAGTATCTTTTCTGTTACCTGATAGAGAAGGCGTTTCAGTTCCAGTTCGTCCAACTCGGAAAGCGCATCGAGGGCCTGCTGATGGTATTTGTCAACCAGTTGCTGCAACTGGGTTTTCACTTGTTCGTCGGTCCATGTCGGATGTTCGGTTCTCAGCGCCAGCACAGCCGAAGGGTGGCATGCCAGCTCGTTGTCCTGGACAAAGTCCTCCAAATCGTCCTTCAGCTGATAGCCGATACCCAAAGCATCGGAATAGGTTTTCAGCATGGGACGGAGATGGGTGAAGCCCTTTGCACAACTCAGGCCGAGCATCAGGGACACTTCAAAGGCTGGCACCGTCTTGTTACGGAAGATGTTTAGCACAAAATCCATCGTAACGGGCCGCTTGTCCCACATCAGTTCCTCGCCTTGCCCGCTGCATAACTTGGCATGGGCATCGGCAATGAGACGGATAAGTTCCGTATTGCCCGTCTCTGCCAGAATATGGTAGCCCTGTCCCAGCAGAGCGTCGCCGGCATTGATGGCAAAGGCGTCGCCGTACAGGGCATTGACGGTGGGCAGACCGTAACGTGTGTCATCGTGGTCCTCGACATCATCGTGGATGAGTGAGGCTTTGTGAAAACATTCCACTGCCACGGCTGCACGGTGCACATCTATGGGCATATCTGTTCTGCCCGTAAGTGCCTGCCATACTGCAGAAAGGAGGAAGGGACGCCAGCGTTTTCCCTCGCCACTCATCCAATCGAGACAAACTTGCCCGGTTCGGTCTTCCGTAATGTGCATAATCTGTTCCAACTCGGAACGGGCGAACCATCGGCTCACCTGATCGTGAATGGCTTCATGGTCCAGCAGCTGGGGACTGGCCTCTTCGCTCAGCATGGCAAAGAGTTCCTCTACATAGTCTGTATCTACGTGGGTATCACGACAGCCCGAATCGTTCAGGGCAATAGCCAGTCCTGGCACCGCATGACGAACGAGCAGAGGGAATGCCTTCTCCAGCGAGTCGAGACAGCTTACACCGATAACAGCGTCAATCACACGGCTCTCGATGAGTTCGATGACCTGCGTGAATCCTTCTGCTACAATGCTGAGACCGCCCAGTTGTTCAACCTTATCCTGCAAACGGGGTATGGGGCAACGGCCACAATGGTGACAGAGCAATCCGTACTCGTCGAATTCGGCCTGACACTCTCCGTACCGGCTGAGGCATTTAGGCAACATCAGCAGGCGGCGCTCGCGGGGTATGCCTGCCACAATAGGTAGCCAAAGCTGATTGTGAACCTCGACCATCAGCCATGGACGCATTTCGCTGCAGTCTGGATGGTCGCTGATAAACGCATCAGCCAACTGCTCCAGCTGTTTCAACGAAACAGGGGGACACAGGTGCTGCATCTGTACAAAAGCTCTCAGGGCATTGCGTAAATGCGTCCGTAGCTCCAACGTAGGTGGTATGTGTCTATCCGTATGCTCCAAATCCGAAGAAATAATTTCTTTTCAGCCATCGGTAGGGTCGGCTTTGCTCGGGTATGAGGTCCGGCTCCATATCGTGACTGGGTATGTTATACATGTTCTGGTATTCTTTCATTGCTGTGCCGCGCGAGGTGGTCTCCTGTAACGGGTATTCCTGTAACAGCTGAACCATGCGCTCGGGATTGTCCATAACGATGCAGCCGCGGGTTGTACGGGCCACTTGTCGGCGCATACCGGCAAGGAAATGAGACTCGGCATACAGCTCGGTCATATTGCTGGCATCTTCGTTCAGGAAATCTGTGGCCAGCTGGATTACCGGACAGAACTCCAGCGCTCCCGACGGGGAGATATGATGACTCATACCGGTGGCGCCCGGACACATGGCCCTGCCTTTTTCGTCCCAATATACATCTATAAGCACCAGAGGGGCATTCATACGCTCATTGACCAGGAACTGACGGAGTCCGCGGATCTGCTCCTGACTCAGAGCCTGCTCGGGGTGGGCGTCGGCACCGACCGGACGGTATATGTAGTACCAAAGGTAGGCAGCACCCTCGCGTGCCACACGTTCGATGTGCTGGCGGCTCACCAGTTCGAGGTAGTTGTTGCGGCAGATACTGGCAGCCGCTCCGAAGATGAGCCCGGCCTTTCGGCAGGCTCGGACGCCGCGAAGGGTACGCTGATAGACATCATTCGCCCGCCGCCGCCTGTCGCTCTCCTCCTCCAGTCCTTCTATACTGATAAGCGGAGTTACATTACCTGCTTTGCGTAACTCCATGGCTACCTCGTCGGTCAGCAGCGTACCATTGGTAAAGAGCTGGAAATAACAGTCGTGGTGCCGCCGGAAGATACCGAGGAGCCCTTTATACATCAGAGGCTCTCCGCCCAATATTCCAAAGAATCGGGACCCGTGACGCTTGCTCTCGAGGATTATGCCGTCTAACTGCTCTATGGTAAGACTCTTTCGTCCGCCCTTGCTGACCCAACACCCGCTGCATGCCAGGTTGCACGTCTCGGTGACGGAAATCATGTTAAAGGCCGGAAAGAAAGGTTCGCCTCGTTTCTGGCGCTGCTTAAAGCGGTGCATATTCCACAGATTGGGCCAGCAGAAATTCCTGATGAACTTCCACTGCAGGCGGACGGGGGTCTGTCGGAACACACGCCAACCGGTTTTCAGTAACGAGGTATATGCTGCTATCATTTGTCGGAGAGTCGTTTTATCGTTATAGGTTTCTGAATTCTGGCTGCCAGACGCTCGCGGAGGGCCTCAGCATACAGCGTCTTTGTATCCAGTTGGATAGCTTTCTCCTGCTTCTCTTCTCCTCCGTTTATCGGGCTGCGGTCGTACTTGGGAAAGATGATGGCAGTGGCGGGACAGGTGCGGGCACAAGCAGGACAGTTGTTCTTGCAATGCTGGGGATGAACCACTCGAATGCGGTCTTCCACCATCTCGTAAACACCAAAGGGGCAGAATTCCAGACACTTGCCACATTCAGCACACATATCCTTATCAAGAGCAGGATACCAGGCATCTTCGCCCAACCGCTGCGGCATATCTTCCATCTTACGCAGCCATTCGTCTGCATCCCCGGCAGTGAGCGGGGCCGACTGGACACCTAAGTCTTTCAGCACATCGTCTGCCGACCGGCTGCGCAGGTTCAGGCTTTCTGTATGTTCTTCGCCGGCAAAGGCCATCAGACACTTTACGGCTCTGGGATGACAGGCAACAATAGTAGTAGAGGCTATCTGGTGTACAGCTTCCGCTTTCGTCTCGCACAACTCACAAAGGTCGCTCACCAGCGTAACCTCCATCCCGGCATTCTGTGCCGTAGCTGCCACTTTAGCTATAGCAGAGCGGTCGATGAAACTCCGTGAGGAACAGGCACATATAGTTATTTTCAAATTCATAATTATCAATTATCAATGCTCAATGCTCAATTTTCAATTTTCAATTATTCAATTCCCCTCGGGGGAGGTCATCCAGTTCTTGAACTCAGCAGCCTTGTTTTTACTCACGAAGAGAGGTTCCGGCAACTCAATCGGCATTTTCAGCAGCAGACGATTGTCGAACCAGACAATAATCTCTTTCACACAATCACGTGCCACGATGTATTGCTTGTTGGCACGGAAGAACCGCGAGGGGTCAAGCCCCACTATGATAGAATCCAGAGAACGGTTGTAGAGCATCATCTGTCCGGACTTCAGGTAAATCTGAGTCTTACGGTCGGTACTGTAGATACATGCCACCTCGTCCAGCGCCACGGGGACAAGCCGGTCCTTCACGGGTACGAGGAAGGAAGAGGTACGCTCCGTGCCGCCGTCAGGCTTCATCTTCAACATACGCTGAAGGTATTCCATCACATCGCTACGAGTCCAGCGCTTGAACTTGTCCAAAGCACGTACCAGTTCAGACATCTTGATAGGCTTAAGCAGATAGTCAACACTGTTTACCGAGAATGCATCCAGTGCATACTGGTCATAAGCAGTGGTGAACACAATGGGGACGGTGACCTCCATCTCCTGAAAGAGCGTGAAAGCTGAGCCGTCGCTCAGGTGGATATCCATAAAGATGAGGTCCGGAGCAGGATTGCTGCTTAGCCACCTGACTGTTTGCTGAACACTCTCCAGCACCTTCAGGACCTCGATTCCCGGATCTATCTCTTGCAGCATGGCAATGAGATTCTCGCTGGCTGCAGTTTCGTCTTCTATAATCAATACTTTCATACTATCCTAAAGGCAAAATGACAACAAATTCCCTGCCCGTCTTCTCTACTCTGATCTGTCGGTTCATCAGCAAGGCAAAACGCTTTTCCAGGTTACACAGACCGGTTCCGTGGGTATCGGGCTTGTATTGTTTGGGATAGAGGGGGTTTATTACCATCAGTTCCCTCTCTTTGTTCATCACAATATCTATCCTCATCTTGTGTTCGCTGTCTATCATGTTATGCACCGTAACATTCTCTATCAACGGAAGGAGCGCAAGAACGGGGATAGACAGGTTCAGGCAGTCATCGGGTACATCAATGTGAACGTCCAGCTTACCGGCATACCGCACTTCCATAACTTCACAGAAAGAACGGGCAAAGTCCAGTTCCTCCTCCAGCGGTACAAGGCCCTTTCGTTCGCTCTGAAGGATATAACGGAAGATGTCGCTCAGATGGTCGATGTAGCAGATGGTGAGCCGCTCGTCTTTCTTCCTGACCAAGCTGCTGATTCCACCCAGGGAATTAAAGAAGAAGTGCGGATTAATCTGGTTTGTCAGCGCGGTACACCTGCTCTGAAGACTCTCTATCTTCAGTTGTTGCAACTCCTCTTCTTTCTTCTGGTGGATAAGGCTTAGATAGCTGGTGAAACCCAATAGCAGACCCATCATACCTATTACGAAGAACTGGAACGTCAGGATGATTGGCCTTACGTCGAATCCCGAACAGATAAGAGCTGTGATTCCCTTGTAGATTCCGAAAGCGACAATGATAAATGCCAAATTAGGCAGTATGCGGCTTTTTAACTGGGCGCTTTTCAGATAGTGCTGGTTAAAGAACAGCGAGCATGCAGAAAGGACCCAAAACAGGAAAAAGCGAATCAATATACTATCGATGTAGCATCCGCGCTGGTCTGCGGGCACACAACTCCATTCCCAGCTTATGAAAAGAAGGTTGGGATAACTGGCAAAAACGGTGCATACCAAACTGGCCAGCAGTATTTTATGAATCGATTTGTCGATTTTCATGAAATAAAAACCAAAATCACGTATTTCTGGGTACAAAGATATAAGTAAATCCCGAAATAGTCTTTATAATGGTCTTAAAAACGCAAAAACAGCTCCTAATGCCGATTTTAGGAGCTGGTTCTGTATGCGCTGTCGAAACAGCGTTTCTTTAATCCTCCATCCTATACGTAGGGTTGGGTCGTCCGGGCTGAAGGTAACGCCAGGCCAGCACTTCATCCGTGTACTGACCGTCAATGGCCTCGAGAAGCACATCGCGAATCAACTCGTCCAGATGTTCCGGTGTCGTCTCCACACGGGCGTTGATAATCAGTTTCAGATAATCACCCCTGCCTGCAGAGCCACGCAACTGCAAAGTCGATACATCACCCGTGATGTTGCCCACAGCATACTGTTCGCCGTTCTCGGCAATCACCTTGATGTGCCCTACCCTTAGCTTCTCCTTTTTCAGCATCCGGCAGATACCTGTCATGATATCCTTTAGCAACGAATCCCAATAAGCATTCTGCCCTGTAAGTGCAATGGTACCGTTCAACCATCCCAATACGGCCTCACCATGTGCGTATTTGTCGTAGTTGATGTCAAGAATCTTCTTACCCTCACCCTGACGGTTGGCCACTTCCTTGAACCATTCCCTGACACCCGTTCCATTCATCGTACTGGCAGCCATCACCTTCGTGTGGTGGAAACATGCCTGGGTATCCCTTATCAGTTTCTCCAGTTCCTCTTCGCTCAAAAGATCTGTCTTGGTAATAAGTATCACCTCGCTCTCTTCCAACTGCTTACGGTAAATGTATGCCGCATCCTCGTGCAGACCGCCGTCACCACCATATAGGATGGACTTCAGCCTGGTTGGGTCGCTCAGCACAGTTAATGGCGAAACTATTACCTCTGTATTGTAATATTTCTTTAGTGGCCGTACTATGGTAGCCGTCAGGTCGGCACAACTGCCTACAGGCTCTGCCAGGATAACATCCGCCTCCACATCTTTCCGCAACGACCTGATGGCCTCCACAAAGCCATTGAAGTTGCAGCAGAAGCAACTGCCTGCCACCTCGGCCACATGCGGTGTAGCCTGTTTCAGCAGACGGCTGTCAACAAGTTCCGGAGCCTGATCGTTGGTGATAAGTCCTACACGCTTTCCCTGCGCTATCAGGCGCTGAGCCACATCCCAAATCAAGGTGGTCTTACCTGCTCCGAGGAAACCACCACAAAGAATAAGTCTTGTCTGATTCATATTTCGTTTCAATTCAAGTTTCAGGATTCAGGTTTCAAGTGAACCGGTTCCAATACATATTTAAAGAAAAGGGCAGCAAGGCCGGCACCGATAACAGGTGCAAGAGCATACACCCAGAACCACCCTCCTGCCTCGTCGGGCAAGGCAGCGTCTCCCCATCCGGCCAGATAGGCTACGAGCCGGGGGCCCATATCACGCGCAGGGTTCAGACCCGCCTGTGTCAGCGGAGCTATGAAGAAGATAATACTGCTCACCGTCAGTCCGATAAATACCGGCTGCAGGTCGGAACTGGGACGCCCCACATTACAATCCTCCGTCAGGGCAAAGATAAACAACACGAGCAGAAAAGTTCCAAAACCCTCAGCACACATGGCCAGGGGAAGGGAAACCACAGAGACAGTAGCGTCTCCCGGGTTAGGATAGAACTCGCCGAACATACGAGCCGTATCAACCGATGCCGCTGTGCCGCGAACAATATCATGAATAGCTTCATAGTGGGAGATGGAGGTCGAGAAGAGACCGTATAGTACCCCTCCGGCCAACAGGGCACCTGCCAACTGGGCAACAATATAAAGAGGAAGCTTCCGGACTTTCAAACGACCGGTCAACGCCATTGCCACAGACACAGCAGGATTCAGATGGGCGCAACAGATGTTGCGGGTCAGGTAAATGGCCAGCGTCACACCTAAGCCCCACACCAGGCCAATCTGAAAAATACTGTTGTATTCACCAAAAAGGACAGCCACAGCCACACTGCAGCATCCGAAAAGCGTAAGAACAAATGTTCCCGTTAACTCACCGACAAAGTCTTTCATAATGCATAAAGGTTGATTCTCAGAAATTATTTTCTGCAAAGATAAGCAACTTATCCTTAACCTTGCACATCATTCTCTGTCATCACGAAAAACCTTGTTTAATCACGAAAAAACGCAGGACCCGTTCACCGCTTCACCTTCAGCCGGCTCTGGGCCTTTACCGTCCCGGGAGAGCCGAAGGTGGGCCAGAGGTCCTTTCCCATGCTCATATGCTGCAGGATGGCCTTGCGCCCCTCCTTGTACCGGTTCAGATAGTAGGCATGACACAGGTAGTAACGCTCGCCCGAGGGAGTAGTAACCAGCGTACCGTGACCGCAACTCTGAATATCCTTGCTGTTGCCCGTCAGGATGGGATTGCCCGGAAACTTCTCCCAAGGCCCCGTAAACTTCTCGCTACGGGCAACGGAGACGGCATAGTCGCTCTGCGGAGTGCAGCAGTCGCGGATGGAATACAGCATATAGTAATACTTACCCTCACGGAAAATACATTGTCCCTCCATTCCCTGACGCTCATCGTCGCGCAGCAGCATAAAGGGAGCACCCTCCAGATGCATTCCGTCGGACGAAAGACGTTGGGCCAGAATTTCTATGGGACGTTTACTGGGGTCCAGGCCATAAGCCTTCCACGTAATATAGAGCTGACCGTTATCGTTAAAGACAAAGGCATCTATGGCCTCGTTGGTAGTACGGACGAAGGGGCCGTGATCCACAAACTTGCCTTCGGGCCCCTCGGCAGAAGCCAAACCGATACAGGATGTGCCGTCGCTCTTCTGACGGGCAGTATAGTAACACATCACCTTGTTACCTATAACAAAGAACTCCGGTGCCCAGAAAGCGCCCTTCGTCCATTCGGGCCATTGGTCGAAGACATAGCCCGTTTTCTGCCAGCTCTTCAGGTCCTTGGACTGATAGCGCACATAGGCCTGCGGGTTATTACCCGACGTAGCTGCAGCATAGTAGGTATCCCCCACCCTGATTACCGTAGGGTCTGGTGCATCGGCATCAATAACAGGATTAGTAACTGTAAGGGAAGACGTGCCACATGATATGATAAACAGAGGCAGCAGGAGTAAAAGTTGAGAGCTTAGAGTTGAGAGTTTAGAGTTATTCATATTCATTATACCTTAGTTAATTTGACATCGGTAAAAACTTGCACCGGTCAGGCGCAAGTTTTGTTATTCGTAGCAAAAGTATGCATTTTGCGGGATATTACTGTATTTTCTCACACGAAAAATACCTAATGTCTGTAAAAATAGTATTTTAGTTGACAAGTTGACGAGTAAACAAGTTGTTACCTTTGACCTTCGACAGAATAAAAGGAGTAAAAAGTTTGGGCCTTATCTCTTGTTTTCGTATATTTGCCCAAGAAAAGAAACATTTTCGATAGTTTTGCACCGTTATGAGAAGAAGAAACTTCCTGAAAACAATGACGGGATTGTCCGCCATGTGCATGCTCAGCGGATTCCCCTTGGAGATTGCCGCAAGGGAAAAGCTGAAGGATAGCCAGTGGCGGGGATTCAACCTGTTGAATTACTTCACGGCAGGCTACCCCAAGCCATTCGACGAGGAAGAATTCAAGTGGATGCGCGACTGGGGTTTTAACTTCGTACGTCTGCCCCTCTCCTATTGGAACTGGAGCAAACCCGGCGAATACTACCAGATGGACGAAAAGGTGCTGGCCGACATAGACAATGCCGTCCGATGGGGACAACAGTACGGCATTCATGTGTGCATCAACCTGCACCGCGCCCCGGGTTACTGTGTAAACAAACCCGAGGAACCCGAAAATCTCTTTCGCGACCAAAGCGCCCTGGACGGTTGTGCATACCAATGGAGCGTTTTTGCCAAACGTTATAAGGGAATCTCTAGCAAGCACCTCAGCTTTAACCTGCTGAACGAAGTGGCCGATATCCCCGATGCCGAATACGAACGTGTGGTACGTCGCCTGGTGAGCGAAATCCGTAATATCAGTCCTAAGCGAGTCATCATGATCGACGGACTTCAGTGGGGCGGACGTCCCCTGCTGAACATAGAAGACCTGCCCCGAATCATACAGTGCGGACGCGGCTATCAGCCCATGCTCATTTCCCACTATGAAGCATCGTGGGTCTTTGGCAACCGTCCCATGCAGATTCCCCGCGAACAACTCGCCTGGCCTTTGGATGCCGACGGACAGCATTACGACAAAGCATGGCTCGGGGATATGCTGCGCAAGGCGTGGACACCGTTGGAGAAACAGGGAGTCCATGTCTTCATCGGCGAGTTCGGCTGTCACAACCGCACCCCGCATCAAGTGGCTTTGAAATGGTTGGAGGACAACCTCGATGTATTCAGGCAGAACAACTGGGGATGGGCACTTTGGAACCTCTCCGGCTCATTCGGCATTATGGACAGCGGACGCTCCGATGTGGATTACGAAGACTTCCACGGCCACAAGTTAGACCGCAAGATGTTAGACCTTATTCTTCGGAAGAAATAGACAGAAAACCTTATGCAACCGCTAACACCTACACTGAAAAGAATCATACTGCTGCTCATACTTACAGCCACGCAGTCAGGCAGCCGGGCTCAGGGATGGCCCGCCGACTACGAAGGCGTGATGCTGCAGGGGTTCTACTGGGATTCTTTCGCCCAGACCTCATGGGCTAAGCTACAGGCCGAAGCACCCGAGATAGCCCCTTACTTCCAGTTGGTATGGGTGCCCCAAAGCGGG
>JAEEGF011742421.1_pt1 | contig 20883 bp, 24 predicted proteins | sample 9134171 | NCBI WGS metagenome assembly JAEEGF01 (sample SAMN16246542, study PRJNA631951) | gut metagenome | biome: gut microbiome; feature: rumen; material: AP-attached | host: Bos | place: Iran: Karaj | collected 2018-10
CGAAAGCTACTGGATGCCATGAATTCATCCTTGGTCTTGAAAATGGCTACGACACCATAGTTGGTGGCGCAGGCGGACATCTATCAGGGGGAGAGCGACAGAGAATCTGCATAGCACGAGCAATGCTCAAAGATGCACCGGTTGTAATTATGGATGAGGCTACCGCATATACGGACCCAGAAAACGAAGCGCTGGTACAGGAAAGCGTGGCAAAGCTGGTACAGGGCAAGACACTTATCGTTATTGCTCATAGACTTTCAACCATCATTGATGCGGACAAGATTTTCGTTATAAATGATGGAAATGTGGAGGCAGAAGGCACCCATGCTCAGCTCCTAGCTGACTGTCCTCTCTACAGAAATATGTGGGAGGCACACACCATGTCGAAGGATGATGACAGAGTGGATTCAGTTATGGGTTCTGAAGCTAGAAGGGAGGCAGCTCATGCTTAAAATTCTGATGAAATTTTTCAAATTCTGTAATGAAGAAAACAGAAAAAAGTTTTATAAATCAATTGCATTAGGTGTTTTCGATGCAATCTTTGCAGGTATGAAAATTCCTGCAGCTTATTTTGCAATTGATGCGATTGTGAATAATAACATTACCGTAAATACGTTTTTACTTGTAATGGGATTTATGCTCTTAAGCACTGTCGGAAAAATGGTTATAAACAGGTTCTATCAGATGCTTCTTACAGAAGGCGGCTATAGGACCTGCGCTGGCAAGCGAATCGAAATTGGTGAGCATCTCAGATATTTGCCAATGGGATATTTTAATGATACAAGCCTGGGGCATATCACATCTGTCACCACCAACACTTTGGAACAGACAGGAGACATTGCAACCCGCGCAATAATATTAGTTATGCAGGGCACAATTACAACCCTCATCGTTAGCCTTGGTATGTTTATTTTTGACGTGCGAATCGGCTTGATATGTATTGCTGTTATCCTGATTTTCTTTATCTTCAATCAGTTTACAAACAAGAGCGTAGAGAAGGTTGCCCCTGAGAAAATTGAGTCAGATAAGGACATGGTTGGCGTAATTCTTGAGTTCATCCAGGGAATTGCAGAAATCAGAAACTACAACATTATCGCCATGAACAACGCAAGGCTCAATAAAGCAATCGAAAGAAAAACAAAGGCTGATATCAAGGCAGAGACTGCAGCAATTCCTTTGGTAGGTGTGCAGATGCTCATCTGTAAGCTTGCGGGAGTAGTAATTGCAGGCGCATCAATCGCCTTTTATCTGAATGGAACCATGAAGCTCACATACTGCATCACAATGATGCTTTGTGCATTCATCATCTTTGAGTCCCTTGATTTGGCAGGAACTTACACAGCCCTTATCAGAATCATTGGAAAAGGTGTTGATATGGTAAATGAGATTATGGAAGTTGAGCAGATGGATATTAATGGTGAAGATATTCATCCTTCAAACCGCGACATTCATCTTGATCATGTCAGCTTTGCATATGAGGACAGGACTATCATCGACGATGTGACCCTTGATATTAAAGAGAAAACTACTACAGCTATCGTTGGCCCATCGGGCGGTGGCAAGACCACGCTGACATCCCTTATTGCAAGATTTTGGGATGTGAAATCTGGCAAGGTCACACTTGGCGGAAGAGATGTAAGGGACTACAGCTTCGATTCACTGATGGAGAATTTCAGCTTTGTTTTCCAGCGAGTTTATTTGTTTGAGGATACCATTGCAAACAACATCAGATTTGGCCGTCCGGAGGCTTCAATGGAGGAAGTTATAGCGGCAGCTAAGAAAGCTTGTTGCCACGATTTAATCATGTCACTTCCAGATGGATATGAGACATTGGTTGGCGAAGGCGGAGCCACATTATCAGGTGGAGAAAAGCAGCGAATTGCCATTGCTAGAGCTATCATGAAGGATGCCCCAATCATCATTTTGGATGAGGCAACAGCCAATGTGGATCCTGAAAACGAGAAGGAATTAACTGAGGCAATTGAGAATCTTACTAGAGAAAAGACAATCATCATGATTGCCCACAGACTGAAAACTGTACGTCACGCAGATCAAATTCTAGTCATAGACAAGGGCAAGATTGTCCAGCAGGGCAAGCATGACGAGCTCATGGCCGTGGATGGCATCTACAAGAATTTTGTTAGCGGTCGAAAGAAGGCTGTAAGCTGGAAGATAGCGTAATTAATTTGGAGGAAGAAAATGGATAAGAAAAAATTGACAGCAAAGGATTTTATTACAGTAGGAATATTTACAGCGATTGTATTTGTGGTGGAGTTTGCATGTGGCATACTTGGTTTCATTCACCCATACATCGTAGCGTCATATGTAGTGATGATTCCTATTGTTGCCTCAATCCCTATGATGCTTTTTTACAGCAAGGTAGATAAGTTTGGAATGATTACAATCATGTCAGTATTAATTGCAATCATCATGTTTGTTACAGGAATGGGATTCCTTGGAGCACCACTTATCATCCTGGCTGGTGTAGTTGCCGATTTTATTGCAAAAGCCGGACATTACAAACAGTTCAAAATGATTTCCATTAGTTATGCTGTATTTTGCCTGTGGATTTGCGCCAATTATTTTCCTGTAATCGTGACTGCAAATTCTTATAGAGAATCCCTTCTAGAAGAGGGCTATTCAGCAGAATACACAGACAGTTTGTTTAGAGCAATCAACAGCAAAACTATATGGGTTCTTTTGATCCTTTGCCTTATTTTTGGATACATCGGTTCATATATCGGGAAAATAGTTGTAAAGAAACATTTTGAAAAGGCGGGAATTGTTTAATGATTATTAAGCTGGATCCACGAACGAAAATTTATATGATTTTTGTGGTATCTGCCATTGTTATGATGAGTGCAACCACGACATTTTTGTGGGGCCTTAGAATTCTAACTACCATGGTGCCTATCGCACTTCTTATTGCAGAGAAACGCTATGCAAGCGCATTGCGTTTCTTTGCGCTGTATATAAGTGCATTGATTCTGACTTTCTATTTCTTATCATCGGAATCCACAGGACTAATCAGGGCGTTATTGACAGGTTATTGTGGCATTATTGCCCAGTTTTTACCCGCATTCATTACTGCCTGGTATGTAATTCATTCTACAAAGATAGATGAATTTATGGCGGCGATGCAAAAAATGCATGTTCCAGATGGCATAACCATCTCTCTTGCAGTGGTCATGAGATTTTTCCCAACCATCAAAGAGGAATATGGTTCCATAAGAGATGCCATGAAGATGAGAGGAATATCTCTGGCAGGTGGCAATGCTGCGAAAATGGTTGAATACAGAATGATTCCCCTGTTATTTTCATGCGTTAACATCGGCGATGAATTGTCTGCAGCGGCCATCACCAGAGGACTTGGAGGGGAAGTTAAAAGAACCAGTGTTGTGGAGCTTAAGTTGCATGTTTTTGACTGGATTTTGATACTTTTGTTTTCAATCGCAACAGTTATTTTTGTTTTGAATAAGTACATTTTATTATGAAGAATATAATCGAAATTAAAGACGTAAGTTTTCAATATAAGGGGTCTGAGGAAGGCCTGCTAAACAATGTTTCATTAAACATAGCGCAAGGAGAAACTGTACTTTTGTGTGGAGCATCTGGCTCAGGAAAGACTACAATCATCAGATTGATAAATGGTTTGATTCCTCATTATTATCCAGGGGATTATAGTGGTACAGTTCTTGTGGATGGACATGAAATAAAAAACACTGAGCTTTATGATTTGGCAGGTGTGGTAGGTACTGTCTTTCAAAATCCAAGGAGCCAGTTTTTCTCGGTTGATACCGATGGTGAAATCGTTTTTGGGCCTGAGAATATTGGCTTGGATCCTGATGAAATCAGAAGACGTTCTGACATGGTTGTAAAGGATATGAATCTTGAAAAGCTCATGGGCCGAAGCCTCTTTGATTTGTCAGGCGGCGAAAAACAAAAGATTGCTTGTGGTTCAGTGTCCGCACTTTTGCCAAATGTTATTCTTCTGGATGAGCCTTCTTCCAATCTGGATTGGGATGCTATCAAGGACTTGAAAAATGAAATTGTCAAATGGAAGAGTGAAGGCAAGACTATCGTAATTTCGGAGCACAGATTATGGTACTTGAAGGATTTGCTTGACCGAGTTATCTACATGGACAATGGCGAGATTGCAGGGGAATACAATGGAGATGAATTCTTCGCATTTACGGATTCAAAAATTAGAAGCTTAAAGCTTAGGCCGGTGAAAATTGAAGAGAAATATATAGAGAAGTTTACTGACATTTCTTCAGGTCAGGGCGCACTGAGAGATTTTGGCGATTATGGGGATTCCATTAAGCTGAAAAACTTTTATTTTACATATAAAAGAAGGCCATACATTTTCTGGAAGAAAAAGCTATCGGCTGAGGATGGGGATATTTTAAATCTAAATCTGCCGGAGCTTAATCTGCCAAAGGGAAACGTGATTGGTGTCATTGGTAGAAACGGCACAGGCAAATCCACATTTCTTCGGTGCTTATGCGGCCTGGAAAAGGACTGCACAGGTGAAATCATTTATCGCAATAAAAAGTATCATGGCAAGGATTTGATAAACATCAGCTATCTTGTTATGCAGGATGTGAATCATCAGCTTTTTACAGATAGCGTAGAAGCTGAAGTTATGCTTTCTATGAAGGAAAAGGATATCGAAAAATGTAATGAAATCCTTGAGAGATTGGGGCTGCTTGAATTCAAAGACAAACATCCCATGGCTTTATCCGGAGGTCAAAAGCAGCGAGTTGCTATTGCATCTGCCATAGCCGCAGGGGCAAAGCTTCTTTTATTTGACGAGCCAACATCGGGCTTGGACTATTCTCATATGGTGAAAGTGGCTGAACTCTTGAAGGAGCTAGCTGTCAGCGGAAGTACTGTTTTAGTATCCACCCATGATCCAGAGCTAATCGAGCTTTGCTGCAATCACATAATCCGAATAGATGATGGCAAGGTGGTTTCTTCAGATTTCTGTAATTGTGCCATGGATTTACGCATTGATAAGGACTATAATCTAGGTAATAGATTAGAGGAGGATAATGAAAATGCAGTTTGAAACATTACAAAAAGACATGGTTGCAGCAATGAAGGCAAGAGATAAGGCAAGAAAAGATGCCATTTCTTCATTGGTTTCTGATGTAAAGAAGGCCGCTATCGACGCTGGCACTAGAGATAACATTGCAGATGATTTGGTAGATCAGGTTATTCTCAAGTCATTAAAGACAGCAAAGGAGCAGCTCGACACATGCCCAGCTGAGAGAACAGATTTAAAGGAAGAGTACCAGTTCAGATATGATGTAATCAAAGAGTATGCTCCAGCAATGATGAGCGAGGATGAGATTCGCGCATTCCTTCAGGCAAACTTCGCAGAGGTGCTTGCTTCTAAGAACAAGGGCGCAATCATGAAGGAAGTTATGCCAGCACTTAAGGGCAAGGCTGACGGAAAAGCCATCAATATGATTGTTGCTGAGCTTTGCAAATAATTTTTAACGAGGATTCTCGGGATTTATTGTAATTCTTGGGAGTTATTAGGAAATCTTAGGAGTTGTTGGGAATTCTTGGGATTTGTTGGGCAAAAGTATTAAAATTGTTATTTTTTTCGTTTTAATACTTGCTGAAAATTTATTATTATACAAATATTTAACAATGTAGAAGAAAAGATGCCTCTAAGGTATTAAATTCAGTAATAATTGAATTTTAATACTTAGGGGCATTTTGATTATATGCTTTAAAGGGGAATTTTGGTATTAAAAACTAAATATAATGTATTTTAATACTTTTGATTTTCAAAAATAGATTTATATCTATGAATTAAGCCTTAAAATAGATAAAGAATTTTAATTATAAGAACATAAGACCACATTATATTTAGGATGATGAAAAAACATGATTGATTCATTGTAAACATAAAGATTTTATAAAAAATATAGTTCTCGCCTAGAATTATTAGCAATAAAACAGTACTATTGTTTTATATTAATTGCGTACAATAAAAGGAGGATAATTACTTATGGAGTTTAATACAAACATCTTTGAGCAGTACGATAAAAAGTGGGCATTGCTTACTGCAGGGGATAAGGACAAATTTAATACTATGACAATTAGCTGGGGCGGTCTGGGAACTCTTTGGAATAAGCCAGTTGCTACAGTTTATGTTAGAACATCACGCTACACAAATGAGTTTATGAAAGACAACGATTATTTCACTGTTAGCTTTTATCCAGAAGAATACAAAAAAACTTTGGGCGTTCTTGGATCAAAATCTGGTCGTGATATGGACAAGATTCATGAATCTGGCCTTACTTCTAAGGAAGTTGAAAATGGAATTACATTTGCAGAAGCAGAATTAACTCTTGTCTGCAGAAAGCTTATTAGCCAGAGACTTGAGCCAGAAAACATGATTCCTGAGATTGCAAAGCAGTTCTATGAGAACGAAGCTGAGCATGACATGTATGTTGGGGAAGTTGTTGCTATTCTATAATTTGGAGGTAGATGTATGGAAGCATTAGACGCCATTCTTTCTAGAAGAAGCACCAGAAAATACACTGAGGAAATGCCATCAAGAGAGCTTATTGAAAAGGTTATTGAGGCAGGCAGATTTGCGCCAAGCGGATCTAACAGCCAGACAACTCATTTTATCGTAATTACGGATTCAGCTGTCCTTGATGAATTAAAGAATCTAGTTAAATCAGAGTTTGCAAAGATGGAGATTACAGAAGACACATACATTTCTATCAAAAACTCTATTAATGCAGCTAAAACTGACAACTACGTATTTTGCTACAATGCGCCTGTGTTTATAGTGACAGCAAATCGCAAGGGATATGGCAATGCTATGGCAGATAGCGCTTGCGCCCTTGAAAATATGATGGTTGCTGCAAATGCACTTGATCTTGGTTCATGCTGGATCAATCAGCTTCACTGGCTTGATGATGATGAAGCCATCAGAAAGTTCATGATTGAAAAGGGCTTAGGTGAGGACGAGACAATCACCGGCGGCCTTATCCTCGGATATCCTGATAGCGAAGATGGACTTCCCTCTCGCAAGCCACTTGAGAGAAAAGGAAATCCAGTAAGCTGGGTAGAGTAATTAAATACACTTGCTTTTATTGAGAAAAATGCTCAATAAGGTAAGCTAAATATCCTTGAATATGATAAGGAGTTCTGTTAATCTACTTGTAGTTAGTAAGGGCTAACTATGTGTAAATCATTGCAGAACTCCTTTTTGTATTGTTAAGTGCAGCTGCTACCTGCCTTAACAATATGGAGTTCTAAAAAAACAAATTCATGTGAAAGGATGGATAGTTATGGATTACTTAGAAATTGAAAAGGTTATTGGTAGAGAAATCCTCGACTCAAGAGGAAATCCTACTGTTGAATGCGAGGTCACACTTGTTGATGGAACAGTTGGACGCGGAATGGCTCCTTCTGGTGCATCTACAGGAGAGTTCGAGGCACTTGAGCTTCGTGACGGCGATAAAGGCAGATACTTAGGAAAAGGTGTTACAAAGGCAGTTGCAAATATCAACGGACCTATTGCAGATGCAATTTGCGGTATGGATGCCTCTGATATCTATGCAATCGACGCAGCTATGATCAAGGCTGATGGCACAAAGGACAAGTCAAACCTTGGTGCAAACGCAATCCTTGCAACATCAATTGCTTGTTGTAGAGCAGCAGCTACATCACTTGATATTCCTCTTTACAGATTCCTTGGTGGTATTCAGGGCACTAAGCTTCCAGTTCCAATGATGAACATTTTGAATGGTGGTGCTCACGCTGATAGCGCTGTTGATACACAGGAGTTCATGATTATGCCTGTTGGCGCTCCTTCATTCAGCGAGTGCTTACGCTGGTGTGCTGAAGTTTTTCACGCACTTAAGGCAATCCTTAAGGAGATGGGAGATGTTACAGCTGTAGGTGATGAGGGTGGATTCGCTCCTAATTCACTTAAGAATGATGATGAAGCTATTGAAGTTATCTTGAAGGCTATTAAGGCTGCAGGCTTTGAGCCAGGTAAGGACTTCATGATTGCTATGGATGCTGCATCTAGCGAGTGGAAGTCAGAAAAAGGCAAGGGCTTCTATCATCAGCCTAAGTCAGGCAAGGACTTCACAACAGATGAGCTTATCGATCATTGGGCAGCACTTGTTGACAAATACCCAATTATTTCTATTGAAGATGGTCTTGATGAAGAAGATTGGGAAGGCTGGAAGAAGATGACAGCTAAGATTGGTGACAAGGTTCAGCTTGTTGGTGATGATCTTTTCGTTACAAACACAGAGCGTCTTTCAAAGGGTATTGAGAACGGATGCGGTAACTCAATCCTTATCAAGCTCAACCAGATTGGTTCAGTTTCAGAGACACTTGAAGCAATCAAGATGGCACACAAGGCTGGCTACACAGCAATTTCTTCACATCGTTCAGGCGAGACAGAAGACACAACAATTGCTGACTTAGCTGTAGCTTTGAATACATGCCAGATTAAGACTGGTGCACCTTCTAGAACAGAGCGTGTTGCTAAATACAACCAGCTTCTTAGAATTGAAGAGCAGCTCGGCGAAGCAGCAGTTTATCCTGGAATCAAAGCCTTCAATGTAAAATAATTCCTATTTGCATTAAGAAAGCAGGTTTTCTCTAACGAGTAAAACCTGCTTTTATTATTTCTTATTAAATTTCTCACAGATGTAATTCCATCCGCAGTCACCACATATCTTTGTTCTAAGTCCTGTATCAATTATCTTAGTTTTCACAGTTGAAATGAAATCCTGATACGACATTTCATCGCCATTTGAGATGCCACATGCCTCTAGCACTCCGTTATCGTATTTACGAACTTTATCCTGCGAAGTACAAGTGCCAGATTCGTTGTTAGGACAGTTCTTGCATACTATATCAGTTTCAACTTTCAGTGTAATCAATTGAGCGGGATCTTGTTCCATCTCATAAATGATTCTTCCCATATGATCAGTGAAATCCTCGCTATATCCCTTTCCCTCGTAGAATTGAAAACACATACCGTGGTGTGGTCTAAGTATTTTGCCCATGATGCCTCCTCCCTTTGAGTTTCTAGTATAGCATATTGTAAAGGCGTTGGCAGATATGATGTGTCTAGCAGGTTGAAACAATAATAGAATCTCTGCTTGAAAAGAGCTAAATCAACACCTATCATATTTTTAATACTTTTGATTTTAATCATACTACAGGAGCACGAAGATGAACAAAAGCCAAGCGCGTAAAATCCTGGGGTTGGATGGCAGCGAGGATAAGCGTGAGATAAAAAAGAAATATAGAAAGCTGATGCATGAGCATCATCCGGATAATAGCGATTCTGATGATAGTAAGCTGGCGGCAAAGATTAACACAGCCTATGAGCTGATTATGAAAGACTATGACGACAGCGCAACCAATTCTGGAAACCAAAGCAACAAATCGAATCGCAGCGCCACAAAAAGAACATCGCGTCCTAAGCACAAACCTTGGTCTGCGAAGGAAAACAAGAATGCCTTTTGTGCTAGGCCAATACTACATGAGGTGGAGGACTTTGAGGGGAATAACTTAGGTACTATCGAGATTGCTAGAGGCAAATACATTTGGACTAAGGATGAAGAGTTTTCCATGTTTTTGAAGAGTCTTTATGAGACTAGCAAGGAGCTGCTGGATAATGCCCGTCCATCACTGTTTTTTAAATTGCCAGAGATAATAAAGCAGAAATATTTGGCGGATCTCACATACTTGCTGACAGGCCAATTCATCGATAGTACGTTGACTTTGAATGCACTGGCACTTGTGGATGCGGATTCATATAAAGTAAATGCAATGGTAGAACTGGAGCCAGGAGCAATCCCACCAAAGACAGGGGCTTCACTTTATCCGGCAGGGGTTTCAAATCACAGGCTGTATCTAAGAAATAAAGCAGGAGAGATAGTAGGCTATCTCAGCTTCAAAGATGACAGGCTTTACTATGTGGTTATTCCTCTGTTTGAACAGAAGAAAGCGCAGGTGAAAATGATTGTGGCAGACAGTGTTCAGAGGAATCGACGAGGAAATAAGTATGCCGATATAGATCTTTGGATTAGAGTGTTGCCAACAGAAACATCTGAAATTGAAAGCACAAACAATCATATTAGAGATTTGCTGGAAAAGTACGCTCACGAAGGTTTCTAATATATCGTAAATGCGTTAACTAAAATCGAAATATATCAGAAAGTATGAAATAATAGTGAACTTTTACTTATACCACTAGTATGTAAATTTTGTTGTGCTATTATGTTAGGAGCAGATGTGCACAAAGCTAATTAAATGAGGAGAAACAAGATGAAAAATAAGGTATTTTCAATACTAATTTGCTCTATGTTGTTACTTTCAGCTTGTGGAGCAAACAATACTGATAACAGTGTTGATACTGAGACTGCAGGGGAGGCGGAATCAGCAGAGACACAAACAACAGAGGATGAAGCCAAAGCGGCTGAAACAGGAGAGGTTCTTTCAAATTCACTGTTTTCAATTACAATGCCTGCTGAGCTTGAAGGCGTATATGAGGCAGAAGTTGAAGATCAGCAGATTACTCTTTACCACAAAGAATCTAAAGATGCTGGTTACAATGGTATGGCATATACGATATGGGCAAGAGAGATGCCATCAGAGTTCTACGGCGGACCTTATATGAAAAAGGGTGAGCTTACTGATGCTGACGGAACACGCTATGAGGTTGTTATAGGATATGCAACTGAAGTTCAGTGGGACTTTGAAAAGTACACTGAAATGCCAGAGGACTTCCAGAAGCTTTATGATTCACAAGATGAAGTTCTTGCTAATATGACAGGCGTCAATGGCGCAACTTTTGAATACTTAGCCGGCACAAAGGGCGAAGATCTCTACGGAGATGTAGTTGCAAAATACCAGACAGCGCTTGATGAAGGATGGGATGCTTCGAAGTTTGAAGAGAATGAGATGAGCCCAGAATTCTATAGCATTTCACAGACTGATGGTGCATCAGGTATCGGAATTGCTTACTATGATACTGATAAAGATGGTGTGGATGAATTGTTCGTTGGAACACTTGTTGATGATGAGCTTAGAGGTTCAATCTACGATATCTACACTATGGTGGATGGAGCACCTGCTCATGTGGCAACTGGAACAGCTCGCAATAGATATTATGTTTACAGTGAAGGCATGATTGTAAACGAGTATTCAAGCGGTGCACTTGAAAATGGCAAGCTTGTATATTGCATGGAGCCAAATTCAGCAGAAATGGTTTATCAGTGGGGAACCAAAATCGATGCATATACAAATGAAGACCAGCCTTGGTTCATAAGCTATACAGAAGATGAATGGGAAAATGTTACCGAGGATGAATTTAATTCAAGAGAAGCTGCTTCAGAGGATTACACAGACCTTGAGTTTAAAGCTTTATCAGATTTTTAAATGATAAAAATTAAGGGTACGTACTTATTGGTACGTACCCTTTTTGTTTTAGTTAAGAATCTTAATTCCACCAAGAATAGGAACTGGTTTTTCTTCATCATTGCAAGCTGCAACTAATGCCATAATCCAAAGAACGATCATAACAATCCACCAAACCCATCCAAGTACTGGAATAGCACAAGCGAAGAAGAAGAGGTTGATTACAAGAGCCTGATTGATGTGGAACTTAGCTCCCTCACGATCACCTACAAGAACTGCGATTAAGAATCCAATCCATGTAAGGTATGCAACAATACCTGTTGCGTGTGCGCTCATGCTTGCTGATGAGCTAGTTGTGATAGGTGTTGCATTAAGCAAATCAGCCTTTTTCTGTTCAAATTCTTCCTGGGTAATAACTCCCTGGTCAAGCAAATCCTTATACTTTTGGATTTCCTCTGCTGCTGAAAAATTACTCATATCTTTCCTCCCTAATTTAAAATATCTGTCAATTATTGTATCACTCTTTAAATGCTGAGTCAGTAATAATTTAATATTTTTACTAATTCCGATAAATATCATGTCTTCAATTACTTAAACGTTTACGAAAATCCCACCATTTATTAGAATATAACTAGTTTTAATAACATATAAGGAGAAGGATATTATGAAAACATTTGAAGGTTATATCCACGGAATCAACTTGGGAGGCTGGCTATCTCAGTGCGTCCACACAAAGGAACACTATGATTCATTTATTCATGAGGAAGACATTGAGACAATCAAGAAATGGGGTATGGACCATTTCAGAGTTCCTGTTGATTACGAGCTTGTAGAGCGTGGCGCAGGAGACTATAAAGAAGAGGGCTTCCATTATCTTCAAAATGCAATCGACTGGGCTGGCAAAAATGGCTTGAACATGGTTCTTGATTTGCACAAAACAGCTGGATTCAGCTTTGATGCAGGAGAGGCAGAGACAGGCTTCTTTGAAAACGAGGAGTATCAGGAGCGTTTTTATCTTCTTTGGGAAGAGTTTGCAAAGAGATTTGGCAAGTATTCTGACCGCCTCAGCTTTGAGCTTCTTAACGAAGTTACTGAAAAGAAATACTGCGACACATGGAATAGAATTTCAAATACTTGCGTAGAGCGTATCAGAAAATATGCTCCAGACATCAAAATCCTTATCGGAGGATATTACAACAACGCAATCGAATCCCTTAAGGATATAGCACCACCTTACGATGAAAACATCGTATACAATTTCCATTGCTACGAGCCACTGATTTTCACACATCAAGGGGCACATTGGATTCCAACAATGGACAAGAGTTTCAGAATGCCATTTGATGTTACATACAAGGAGTACAAGCAGAACACACGAAACAATCTTGACGGTTTCACTATTAACTTTGATTCTTACAACGAGAATGATAAAATTGGAATTGAGTTCTTTAGAGACTTAGTGAAGGAAGCAGTTCGTGTGGCAGATGAAAGAAACGTAGCTCTTTATTGTGGAGAGTTTGGCGTAATCAATCTTGCATCTCCAGAGGATAGCAAGAAATGGTACGAAATGATTTGCAAGTGCTTCGATGAGTATGGCATCGGCCGTGCAGCATGGAGCTTTAGACAGATGGATTTCGGTATTGAAGATGAACACATGGCTTCCGTTAGAGACGATATTTTGAAAATGATTTAATAGGAGGCTCAATGAAAACAGCACTTATTACAGGAGCAACATCGGGAATCGGCCTTGAGTTTGCAAAGCGACTTGCAGACAGAGGCTACAGACTGATTGTCACAGGACGAAGAGTAGACAGACTTAATGAACTAGCAGAGCAGGTAAATGTTCCTGTGGAAATAGTCTCAGGTGACCTTAGCAAGAAAAAGGAATGCTTCGCCCTTCTTGATAAGCTTAAGGAGGAGCGCATCGATGTATTTATCAATAATGCAGGATTTGGTGTGGCTGGTTCATTCCTTGAAACAGATATTGATAGAGAAGTTTCTATGATAAAGGTCAATGATGTTGCAATGCACATCCTCTTTAAGGGAATTCTTCAAAAGATGGATGCAGATGGTGCTGGCCAGATTTTAAATGTAGCCTCATCAGCAGGGCTTCTTCCAGGAGGCCCATATATGGCAGGCTACTACGCAAGCAAGGCCTACGTTACTAGCCTTACTCGTGCAGTTGCTGTAGAGCTCAAGGAAAAAGGTTCTAATGTAAAGGTTTCAGCTCTTTGTCCAGGGCCAGTAGATACAGAGTTCAATGACAGAGCAGATGTAGTCTTTGCGCTAAAGGGAATAAGCCCAGAAAAATGCGTGGCAGAAGCACTAAAGGGAATGGAAAGAGGTAAAACAATTATCGTGCCAGGCTTTGGCATAAGACTTGCCATGACTTTCCAGCATTTGCTTCCTATCCCAATCCTTGTTAAGCTCACAGGTCATCAGCAGAAAAAGAAACTTGGCTAAAGGGTTGCTTTTTTTCAAGTATGGGTTTATCATACAGAAGATTTAAAAATTAAATAGGACAGTTCGTTTGTACCATCCTGTCCCTAAACAAAACCAGGACTAATTTTTTCTTTATGAAATCAATTAGGCTGTAGGTGCGCATCTACAGCCTTTTCTTTTTGAGAAAATCAGGTCCTGTTTCCGGAGGAAATCAATGTATTATTTAACTGCAGAAGCATCATTCGACGGCGCACATTTTTTGGCCGGCTACGAAGGCAAGTGTTCTAATCTTCATGGTCATCGCTGGAGAGTGATTCTAAAAATAAAGGCTAGCGAGCTTCAGGCTGAGGGTCAGCAGCGCGGCATGGTTGTAGATTTTGGTGATGTAAAAAATGCTCTCAAGAAAGAGACAGATTTCTTTGATCACACATTTATATATGAAGAAGGATCACTAAAGGAGACAACTGTTGCAGCTCTCAATGAGGAAAACTTCCTTATGCGAGTAGTTCCTTTCAGACCTACAGCAGAAAACTTTTCAAAGTATTTTTATGAGAAGTTTGAGGAATATGGCTTTGAGGTTGCTGAAGTGACTGTATATGAAACTCCAAACAACTGCGCAAGCTATAGCAAGTAGGAGGAGTTATGTCGGTATTTAATGTAGTAGAAAAATTCGTAAGCATAAATGGCGAAGGCCAGCACGCAGGGGAGCTTGCAGTGTTCATCAGACTTCGCGGCTGCAATCTTAGCTGCAGCTATTGCGATACCAGATGGGCTTGTACCGCCGATGCTCCTGCAGAGGAAATGACAGAAGATCAGATAGTTGAGTATGTCATTTCAACTGGCGTGAAGCGTGTTACTCTTACAGGCGGTGAGCCACTTCTTTCTCCGCATGTTATTGATTTGCTGAAGGCATTTGCTGCCAACCCTGATATTTTTGTTGAGATAGAAACAAATGGAAGTGTTGATATACATCCATTTGCTTGTATAGATAATCCGCCAGCATTCACTCTTGATTACAAGCTGGCAGGTTCGGGAATGGAAGATAAAATGCTTCTTTCAAACTTTGATGTTCTTACAGCAAAGGACACAGTCAAGTTTGTTTGCTCGGATGTAAGTGAGCTTGATAAGGTTTGCAAGATTATTGATGATTATCGTATTTCCGATAAATGTACTTGCTTGATAAGTCCTGTGTTTGGACGAATTGAGCCAGCAGATATGGTTGATTTTCTGATTGACCACAAAAGAAATGATATAAGATTGCAGTTACAGCTTCACAAATTTATTTGGGATCCAAATAAAAGAGGCGTTTAAGAGAGGTAAATCATGGCTATAAATAAAGAGCTTATTAAAGAAAGCATTAGAAACATTATTATTGCCCTTGGTGATGACCCTGAAAGAGCAGGTCTTAAGGAAACTCCTGATAGAGTTGCTCGCATGTACGAAGAAGTTTTTGAGGGCATGAATTACACAAATGAACAGATTGCAGAGATGTTCAACAAGACCTTTGATGAGGACTATTATGATGAAACAAATCAGGATCTTGTTTTTGTAAAGGACATCGAAGTTTTCTCATACTGCGAGCACCATCTTGCGCTTATGTATGATATGAAAGTCAGCGTTGCCTACATTCCAAATGGCAAGGTTATCGGTCTTTCAAAAATCGCACGTATCGCTGATATGGCTGCAAAGCGTCTTCAGCTTCAGGAACGTATTGGCAACGATATTGCAGAAATCATCCAGATGGTTACAGGCTCGGAGGACGTAGCAGTATTTATTGAGGCAAGTCATAGTTGCATGACTGCCAGAGGAATCAAAAATGCCAGTGCAAAGACTCATACACAGACATTAAGAGGTCGTTTTAAGACTGACAGAGATTTACTTCAGAGATTATTATAAGGAGAATTGAAATGAAAGCTTTAGTACTTGTTAGCGGAGGCTTAGACAGCACAACTTGTTTGGCCCTTGCAGTAAAAGAATATGGACATGAAAACGTGGTGGGACTTTCTGTTTTCTATGGTCAGCGTCACGATAAAGAAATTAAAGCAGCAGATGCTGTTTGCGAATATTATAAAGTAGAGCATATCACACTTGATTTATCTTCAATGTTCCAGTTCAGTGATTGCACATTGCTTCAGCATTCTGATGGAGAGATTCCAGAGGAGTCATATGACAAACAGCTTGAAAAGACAAATGGCAAGCCAGTAAGCACATATGTGCCATTCAGAAATGGCTTATTCCTTTCTAGCGCAGCAGCAATTGCACTTTCTAAGGGATGCTCAAAAATCTACTACGGCGCACATGCTGACGATGCAGCTGGCAACGCTTACCCTGATTGCTCTACAGATTTCAACAACGCTATGAACACAGCAATCTACGAGGGAAGTGGAAAGCAGCTTTCAATCGAGGCACCATTTATCAATAAGAACAAAGCCGGTGTTGTAAAGCTTGGCATGGAGCTTGGAGTTCCTTATGAGCTCACATGGTCATGCTATGAAGGCCATGACAAGGCATGCGGAAAATGCGGTACATGCATCGACAGAATTGCAGCCTTTGAATTAAATGGAATCAAAGATCCGATTGAGTATGAGAATTAATTAGGAGGTCTACTATGACAGATAGCAGAAAAGAAGAAGGAACACTTACACTTTTAGGAAATAAAAATAACGTATACCCAGACAACTACGCACCAGAGATGCTTCAGACATTCCTTAACAAGCATCCTGAGAATGATTACTTTGTAAAATTCAACTGCCCAGAGTTTACATCACTTTGCCCAATCACTGGTCAGCCTGATTTTGCAAACATCATCATCTCTTATGTACCAGGTGAAAAGATGGTAGAGAGCAAGTCATTAAAGCTTTATTTATTCAGCTTCAGGAACCACGGTGATTTCCATGAGGATTGTGTAAACATCATCATGAAGGATTTGATTAAGCTTATGGATCCAAAGTACATCGAAGTTTGGGGCAAGTTCACTCCAAGAGGAGGAATCTCTATCGACCCATATTGCAACTACGGCAAGCCAGGAACTAAGTGGGAAAAGGTTGCAGAGGACAGACTTTTCAATCATGACATGTATCCAGAAAAAGTAGATAACAGATAATAAATATGATAAATTTAAAGGCAGACAGATAGTCTGTCTTTATTTTATTTCTGGGAGATTTTTATGAGAATATTAATTACAAATGACGACGGTATAAATTCAGATGGAATCATTCGTTTGGCCAGAGCTGCCAAGGAGTTTGGTGAGGTTTGGGTGGTTGCACCTGAAAGCCAAAGAAGTGCAGCAAGCCACAGCATCTCACTTCATAGTTCTATTGATATTTATCCATGCGAGGAGTTTCCTGTGGAGGGTGTTAATGCATATTCTTGCAGTGGAACACCGGGAGATTGCGTTCGAGTTGGTGGCTTAAGCGTGATGCCAGAGCGTCCGGATGTGGTTCTTTCAGGAATTAATTTTGGATACAATTGTGCATCGGATATTCAGTATTCGGCTACCTGCGGAGCGGCTTTTGAGGGAGCCTTCCAGGGATATCATGCAATTGCCCTTTCGGAGGGAGCATGCGATTGCCATCAGGTCACAGACAAATATATCAAGCAGGTTTTAAAGAAGCTTTTGGATGAGCCACTTGCTCCTGGAATGATTCATAATGTCAACTTCCCAGGATGTGAATTGTCGGACTGCGCTGGCATTTTATACGACAGAAAAGTATCCCGAGGAATGTTTTATAAAGACTCTTACGACGTGGTTGAAAACCTGGATGATGGCGGTGTTAGATACATGGTAAATGGCTGCTATACACCGGTTGCAGAGGAGGGCACAGACTTTGATGCAATCCTTAATAACTATGTGTCTGTCGGGGTTGTAAATAATGTAGGTTATTGATATAATTACGATAGTTTTTCTATGATTTTTAGGAGGCAGATATGGCAGAGAACAAGAATTTTGTTATAAATATTAATGGCGATGGCGGTGTAAACATCTCTGAAGAGGTTGTTGGAATTATCGCTGGCCTTGGTGCTGTTGAGGTTGATGGTGTTGAGTCACTTGCAGGAAACCTTACATCAGAAACTATTTCAAAGGCAGGTCAGGGAAAGCTTGCAAAGGCTATCAGAGTAGTAGATAGCGAGCCAGGCAAAATCTCAGTACACATGGCTATCAATATGAAGTATGGCTACGAAATCCCAAAGGTTTCAGGCATGGTTCAGGAAAAGGTTAAGTCAGCAGTTGAGACTATGACAGGCCTTGAAGTTACAGCTGTAGATATTCGTATCGCAACTGTTAGCGTTGCAGCAAACAATTAATTAGGATTTATTTATTTTTTATGCATATTAATGTATAATTATGGGGTGCTATTTTAAGTAGCACCCTATATTAGTCTAAACTATTAGATTTTCAGGAGTTTGTATTTATGAATAGACATGAAATTAGAAAAGAAGTATTTAAGGCTGTATTTATGAATGAGTTTCATGATACAGAGGAAATGGATAGTGTAATCAGCACATTCCTTGGCGGCCGCGACAATGCAGAGGCAGAGGACCTCGCTAAAAACAATAAGACAGCTGAGGATGAGGAATACATCAAGACAAAGTCTGAGGACATCATTGCTAAGATTCCAGAAATCGATGAGCTCATCAACAAGTCAGTTGATGGATGGAAGACATCACGTATGGCAAAGGTTGATTTAACACTTATCAGACTTGCTTTATACGAAATCAAATTCGAGAATCTTCCAGTTGGTGTTGCTATCAATGAGGCAGTTTCACTTGCTGATGAATTCGGTACAGATTCTTCTGCAGGATTCGTTAATGGAGCACTTGCTAAATTAGTATAATGAATAAAAATGTATATAGTGTATCTCAGATAAATACATATATTGAGCGTATGTTTTCTGATGATTTTATGCTTGGAAACCTTTCCTTATCAGGGGAGGTTTCTAATTGCAAATACAATCATACAGGGCACATATATTTTACTTTGAAGGATGATAAATCATCTATTTCATGTGTAATGTTTGCTGGCAAGCGAGCAAAGGGACTGAAGTTTAACATGAAGGATGGTGACCAAATCGTGGTTACCGGATATGTTGGAATCTACGCAGCGGCCGGCAGATATCAAGTGTATGCAAACGAGATAGAGCTGGCGGGAGTTGGCGATTTATATCAGCGTTTCGAAGCTTTAAAGCAGGAGCTTGAAGAAAGCGGAATGTTTGATGCTATGTACAAAAAGCCTATTCCAAGCCACGCTATGAAAATCGGTATCATTACAGCTCCTACAGGAGCGGCTGTTCACGATATCATCCGTGTATCAAAGACACGAAATCCATTTGTGGAATTGGTTCTTTATCCTGCTCAGGTTCAGGGAGATGGGGCAGTGCCTTCCATCATTTCCGGAATCAATTGTCTGGATGAGATGAATCTGGATGTTATCATCCTAGGTCGTGGTGGTGGTTCAATCGAAGACCTGTGGGCCTTCAATGAGGAGCCGGTAGCACGAGCTATTTTCAAGGCCAACACACCAATCATATCTGCCGTTGGTCATGAAACAGATTTCACCATTGCAGATTTTGTGGCAGATAAAAGGGCAGCAACGCCTTCTCAGGCTGCAGAGCTGGCCAATTTTGTTTACGAGGATTTTGCTAGAACTGTAGAAAGATATTCCGACAGGCTCAACAGCACATTGGATTTCAAGCTTTCATCCATCACTTCTCAGCTTGAGAATTACAAATTACGATTACAATCTCTCAGGCCAGAGAACAAAATCAAGGCAAATCAGGACAAGCTTAACCATATGTATGAAAGGCTTAATAGCCTGATGAATGCAAAAATCGAACGCTATGAAAGCCGTTTGATTGCAGCTTCAGGTAGATTGGACGGTCTTTCTCCAGCCAAGCGATTGGCTTCCGGTTTTGGCTATGTGACAGGCCCAGATGGCAAAAAGGTTGATAGCGTATCAAATCTTTCTGTTGGAGATAGCCTTAGTATCAGAGTAAAGGATGGTATGTTGGAGAGCCAAATCACCAGCATTTCTAAGGATAAATAGGAGCGCGTATGGCAGAAAAAGAAATAAAAGAGACAACAATCGAAGAAAGCTTTCAGGCTCTCGATGAGATTATCACAAAGATGGAATCATCAGATGTTACTTTAGATGAATCCTTTGCGTTGTATAAAAGCGGAATGGAAGAGCTTCAGAAAGCTAATTCTAAAATAGAACAGACAAAGAAAGCTGTCATGGCAATCAGCAAAGATGGCGGTCTTGAGGTGTTTGAAGGGGTTGAGTAAAAATGGATATTAAAAACGAACTTAGCGTTAGGGCAGAATCAGCACAGGATGTTGTTTGTAGATTTTTGCCAGATGTAGAGGGTTTACAGGGCATCATTTTCGATGCTATGGAATACGGGGTTACAGCAGGTGGTAAGCGTCTGCGTCCTATTCTTATGAACGAGACATTTCAGCTTTTTGGCGGCAGTGGCGATGTTATCGAGCCATTTATGGCTGCTATTGAAATGATTCATACATATTCGTTGATTCACGACGATTTACCAGCTATGGATAATGACGAGCTTCGTCGTGGCAAGCCTACGGTGCATGTGGCATACGGTGAGGCAATGGGCGTACTTGCAGGAGATGCTCTTTTAAACTATGCTTTCGAGACTGCATTAAATGCTTATGATGCAGATGTAGACGTAGTCAGAGTTACTGAGGCAATGCGTATTCTGGCCAGAAAAGCCGGCGTGTTCGGCATGATTGGTGGCCAGGTTGTAGATGTGGAAGCTGAGAAGAAGCAGTTGGAAATGACTGAGGATAGGCTTCACTTCATCTACGAACTTAAAACTGGTGCGCTGATCGAGGCATCTATGATGATAGGTGCTGTTTTGGCAGGTGCCAGCGAGGAACAGGTTTTTCTTGTTGAACGAGTTGCTGGCAAAATCGGCATGGCTTTCCAGATTCAGGACGACATCCTTGATATCGAAGGAGACGAAGCAAAGCTTGGCAAGCCAATCGGTTCAGACGAGA